>Ga0131853_10001273_pt1 | contig 45287 bp, 49 predicted proteins | sample TergutLab28metaG_FD_92764 | JGI IMG/M metagenome (GOLD analysis project Ga0131853, IMG submission 92764) | Labiotermes labralis P1 segment gut microbial communities from Petit-Saut dam, French Guiana - Lab288 P1 (version 2) (version 2) | ecosystem: Host-associated > Arthropoda: Insects >... | reverse complement strand
TTAATTGCGCCGTTTGCATAGCTGTTAAGTCCAGTGAAAAGCACTTTACTATCTGCCGAAATTTGGCCTCGCTTAGATGTGAACGCCTGATGTACTTGTTTTTCATCATGATACCTCAGTTTTCAGTGTATCATGTCCCTCTAATCTAGGCAAGACCCAAAAATAATATATGTTCACATGAAATATGACGCACTATTGTCGTGTTTGGCGTGATACAATAACTTCTAAAAAGTTAGGAGAGATTATAATGAAAAACAAAATGAGCAGCAGGGCATGGATTTTGCTTGGGGTAGAAGATTTTGCAAGGTCGAGAAATTTCTACGAAACAGTCTTAGAACAAGAGTTAGACGAAGTGATTGACGGTGACCATCTCAGCTACAAAAGCGGAGTAGCCTTGCAACGCGATTACAAAGGTATAGTCGAAGGCTCAGGAGACTTCGCCGCTACGCCAACTGGCGCAAAATTAGAAGTGAAAACCAAGGCAAATAACTATCAGCTGGCATTTGAAGTTGACGATATTGATTATTGGCAAGCGAAGATAAAAGCGTCCGGTGCCGAGCTTATCCACGATGTGCATGAATATGTTTGGGGGCAGCGGGTGATTCGCTTCTACGACCCTGACGGACATATTATCGAACTTGGCGAAGATTTGGAAGTTGTAGCGAAGAGATTTCTTGTCCAGGGCCTTACCGCGCAGGAAGTTTCCAAGCGCTTTGGGTTTTCACTGGAGTATGTGCAGCAGCTCTTAGACACCAAATAGGCGTGTCCTTTCCCTGCAGTGATTACGGTGCGCGAAGTAGCTGTGGCAGCCAGCCACCTACAACACCCCTACCCCATCAAGGAATATTCTCCCACCGAGCAGCACCAGGATAGCCCCGCCCACAAGCTCTGCCTTTTTGCGAAAACGCACCCCGAAAGCCTGGCCGACTTTTACCCCGGCTATGGCGACTATAAGGGTGACGATGCCGATATAGCTAATCGCGGGGATAATATCTACTTCCAAGAACGCAAACGAGATACCCACCGCAGCAGCGTCAATACTGGTGGCCAGCGCAAGCGGAACCATACTGCGCAGCGATACCGAGAAGGCCGGAATCACTCTGCATGTCTCACAGGATACGCAGGGGGCACAACGGTCTTCTTTTTTTTGGCTGGAAATAATCATACGCACCCCGATAAAGCCGAGCAACGCAAAGGCTATCCAGTGGTCAACAGCATTTACCCAGACGGTAAAACGGGCCGCCAGCAGATACCCAACAAGTGGCATTGCCGCCTGAAAAAGGCCAAAGTACCCGCCGATTATTAGCATATTTAAAAAGTTCACCTTGGCAAGGCCAAGGCCTGCGCAGATTGCCACCGCAAATGTGTCCATCGAGAGTCCAAGGGCCAGCAGCAGAAGTTCTGGTAAGCTCATAGTGTGCTCCTAAAGCGCAAAATAGTATCGCAGACATGTTGTACCATATTATATGGTTTTCCGAATAAAATCAACCAAAAAAATTACACCGCCAGGGAAATCCCGGCAGCGCAAACTAAAAACTGTAGGGGCGAACTGTGTAACTAAAGTCGCACAAATCGCGTCGCCCGCGAGCGTTGCGATAATTGGCGGGCAAACACAGTTCGCCCCTACGTTGAAAATTCTTACTTAGCGCCCAGCGGCAATACCCCGCCCATTGCGCTTATAAGTCGGCGCTCCACCGTGTTCCAATTGATAAGCTCCCACCAGGCGTCGACAAATTTGGGCTTCTCGTTCTGGTAGCCAAGGTAGTAGGCGTGCTCCCAAACGTCGCAGACCAGTATGGGTACTATCCCCCACTGTGTGAGGTTTTGATGCTTCTCCGCCTGTAAAATCTCCAGGCGGAAGAATGCCGGGTTCCAGCCCAAAATGCACCAGCCTGAACCCTCGACCGCCTTGGCCGCCGCCAAAAACTGTGCCTTGAATGCCTCGAAGCTGCCAAAATACTCATCTATGTAGTAGCTGGTGTACTCGCCTGGGCTGCCCCCACTCCTCGGCGGGGCCATGATGTCCCAGTAGACCGAGTGCAAAATATGCCCCGAGCCGTTAAATGCAAGCTCGTTTTCCCAATACTTTATAAGCTGGTAGTCGCCTTTTTTGCGCGCCTCTACCAGGGCCAACTCGGCTTTGTTAAGGCCGTCCACATAGGCTTTGTGGTGCTTGTCGTGGTGTAGGTGCATGGTCTGCTCACCAATAACAGGCTCAAGGGCATTGTAGGCATACTCCAGCGGCGGAAGAGTGTGACCACCGGCCGGCACAGGCGAATAATCCATTGTGTTGGCGTTTTCCATGTTTTTGCTCCCTTTCATTAGATAGTTTCCCCAGCTTATGCAACCGGCAGCATTTTTGCCTTCCCCGCTGAATAAAATGGAACAAGCCGTATGGCAATGGACTATACTTATTCCACTTCAAAAGAAGCCCGCTTTTGAAGGCGCGACAAAGAGCGTAGCGCACCGGCGCACACGCCGGGGAAACCGTGTATACGTAAATCTTCGGCTGCGCCGAAAGCTCGCACAGAACGCGAGCTAACTTGAAAAACAAGGGCGCTTTTTTCAAGTTGATTGACTATATTAACAATGGGGGATGCATATGACCACCAGAAGAGAAAGCCGGCGACCACGCACAGGCTCCGCCAGGGTAAACCAGCGTGGGGGCGCAAGGCCCGAAGTCGATGCGGTAGCCTTTGCGCTGACCGTACAAATTATTGTCTGCACGCTGATTGTGCTTACAGCTTTGGCTACTAGACAGCTAAGCCAGGACAGCTTTGCCCGGCTAAAAAATGAGTATTCCGGCTTGGTTAGCGGTGAAAACGGCAGCGGACTGGCCGACTATTTCGCCGAGCTGAGAGGTATGACAAGCGGCTTCTTCGAGGCTGTAGAGAGCATTATCGGCGGCCAGGCTCAGGTACAACCGCAGCCGGAATCCGAAGCGCCGGTGACAGGTATCAGCGAGCCCACTCTCCTTAGATTACATCCGGGGCAAAGCGGAATGCTGCCGCCACCAGAGGGCAGCACGTTGGCTCCATTCTTCCTTAACACCGCGCTTAACCCACCGGTGGTAGGGGTGGTCACCTCCCCTTTTGCGTTCAGGGTGCACCCGCTGAGCGGCAACGTTGACTTTCACAACGGCATAGATATAGCGGCCCCCTACGGCCGGGAAATTCTGTCCGCCCTGCCCGGTACGGTGGAAAGAGTCGGCGAGGACAGGGTCTACGGCAACTACATAGTTTTGCGCCACGCCCACAACCTGAAGACCTTCTACGCCCACTGCTCGCAGATACTAGTGGTCGAGGGCGAGAGCGTAAGCCAGGGCCAGCAGCTGGCCACGGTCGGCAGTACCGGGATGACCACCGGTCCCCACCTTCACTTCGCGGTGATCGTGGAGGGGCTGTACGCCGACCCTATGCATGGGCTGTCCGGACAAATCTCCGAGGCGGACTAAGCGGGTGAGCTTTACCGTTCCCCTACTGAACCTGCGGCTGCGGCTGAGCTTTTGGTTTTTCGCGCTGGTGGTCTTTGCCCTGCGGCTGGACCGCCAGATTTTGCTGTGGTATATAGTTCTGCCGGTGGTTGTCCACGAGCTGGGGCATCTTGTTGCGGTGGCCTTTTGCAGGGTAGGACTGCGGGAGATTCACTTGAGTGCGGCAAGCATACGGATAGTCACGCGCGCCACGGCCCCCACCTACCGCAAAGAGCTAATAATCGCGGCAGCCGGAATCGCTGCCAACCTGATACTGGCGCTCTGGCTGCGCTTTTTTGCTTTTCAGTCGCTTCGCACTATGCTGATGATAGCCTCCAACCTGGCGGTGGCGGCCTTTAACCTGCTGCCGGTGGGCAATCTGGACGGCGGAAAGCTTGCCGGGCTGATTTTTTCGCGCTACTTAGAGCCTCGTGCTGCCCACACCGCCAACGCCATCTTGAGTTTTGTTGTGCTTGTGCCCCTCAGCTGTCTGGCCGGTCTCCTTCTGCTGCGGAGTGAGAACTTTACCCTGGCGGTTATCTGCGTTTACCTCATAGCGGTGAGCATTGCCGAGGCTTTTGGTAACTCAGCTTGAGAAGTCCGCACAAGCTGTTGCTATTGCCCCTTTTTTTTGGTAGAATAGATTCTGAGATAAATTGTATATCCGGCAGAGCCACCGTGAACATTTTGGGGAACATGTTAGCTAAGGAGACTCCGATGGCCACCTTGAAGCACTTACTTATTCGGCTATACTTATTCCTTTTGATGACTCTTTTTTTCATAACCGGCGGGCTGTCTATGTTCGTGCTGGCACCGCTTTACAAGGCTGCTATCGCCCCAAACGCCACCTATAGCGACTTTGCCCCGTTTAAAATCTGGGCGCACATGTATAAAATTATCTGGCGCTCGGTATCCCAAAAGAATTACCGGGGCCTATACCCCTTTAAGCTGACCGACCCGCCGCAGAGGTACAACGACCTCGCCGTGATGAAAATCAGCGAGGACTGGAAAGGCAGCCGGGACAACTGCGACGATTGCCTAAACCGTTGCTGCGCACAAATAGACTGCCCCATACTCGACAAAAGCGGGCGCTGTCTGAGTTTTGGCTCACTTTACTACGGTTACCTTTTCTGTGGGCGCTATCCCAGCAACCAAGGCCAGGTAGACTTATATGACTGCCCCAAATGGGAGGTTCGCACCGCAAATGAAAAATAAAACTAGCGGACAAGAGATATGGTATTACAACGATGGCCGGTACGAAAAAGAGGCCATCGTTGCTGAGGGCTGGATGCGCTTTTTATATGAAAACCCGCTGGGCAAAGCAACCCTTTTGTCTCTCGTAAAGCGCAAGGCCGCAAGCCGGCTGTACGGCGCTTACTGCCGCACCGAGCGCTCAGTGCGTATGGTACCGGAGTTTATTGAGCAAAACCAAATTGACATGACCGGCTGCACCGGCGATTACAAGAACTTCGCGGAGTTCTTTTCCCGGGAGAAGGCGGGGATCAGCTTCCCCGACCGTCCGGAGCTTTTGGGCTCCCCCTGTGAGGGACTGGCCCTTGCCCACACCGGCATAGATACACAAAGATTGATTGCCGCTAAGGGTGCGCACTACTCACTTGCCCAGTTGCTGGGCAGCAGCGCCCTGGCAAAGACCTACGAGGGCGGCACCATGATGGCTGTCCGCCTAACGCCAGCCAACTACCACCGAGCGCACTTTTTTGACGATGGCATGATCAAGGCCACGCGGGTAATTGACGGAGATTTGTACTCGGTCAGCCCGCTGGCGCTGGGGAAGGTCGCCCGGCTCTACTGCCAGAACAAGCGGGCGGTGACATTGTTTGCCTCCCAAAATTTTGGAGGCGTGGCCCTGGTCGAAGTGGGCGCTACCTTTGTGGGCAGCATAGTCCACAGCTTTGATGTGGGCGACAAAGTAAGCCGTGGCCAGCAAATGAGCTATTTTCTACCCGGCGGATCACTGCTGCTAATGTTCTTCAGGCGCGGAGTGTTTACCCCAAATGAGACACTGCTGGAGCAGACCCTTGCCGGCTACGAGACAAAAGTGCAAGTAGGGCAGTTACTTGGAGGCAGAACGTAAGCGGATGATATATGTGGGAGCCATTCTGCTGCCACCAAAAAGGAAGGCGCGTTATTATATGAAAAATCATTTCCCGGTGTTGCAATACGTTAACCCGCCAAACCTAGTTACCACATTGGGGATGGCTTTTGGGGTCGCGGCTTGCTACTACTTGGTGATCGGCAGCTTGCGCGGCACGATTGTCTGCTTGTTCCTAGCCATGTTTATGGATGTACTGGACGGCTTTATCGCAGGTAAGCTCAACTGCAAATCCGCATTTGGTCAGCAAATGGACTCGATTGTGGACTTTTTTGTCTGTTGTGCCATGCCGGTCTGGATGGTGTTCTCTTTTGTGGGCATCGACGTTCTACTCGTGGTCTCACTGGTCTTTTACGCCGCCTGTGGACTTTGGCGGCTGGCCCATTTTAACGTAACCGCCCACGAAAGGCGCCCTTACTTTACCGGTCTGCCTGTACCCGGCGCTTTGGTTATCGCCTGCCTGGTTATCTGGCTGACAGTCTACTGCGCACTGCCGGTTTGGCCCTTAGCGGCTGCGCTTACTTTAACCGGGGTTCTCATGGTCTCGAGCTTCAAGATAAAAAAATACGGCCCTCTGCAGAAGGCCGTTTGGGTGGCGGGCGCTGTTTTTGTTGTTGTGGTGATAGTGCTTTAGCGACCCCTTGAAAAGGATGAACAAATTTAGCGAGGCTTGTTCCAACGAGCGCCTGGGTATATGCCCAGGCGCTCGCCTTTTTGAGATTGCGCGATCCACAGGAGTGTGTTTTGAAGCTACTTGTTAACTCATTCCATAGACTCCATCAGCCCATACTTGACTTTTATCCTATCCAGTTTTTCAAGCATTGGGCGCGATATAATCGCAAGAAAAATGGCTGTTGCGCCCGCATGCACAATGTCGAAAGGTAGGCCGCGCAGATAGGCCAAAAGAAACATCTCGGCCGTTGGATATGGCTGAAATATCAGCACACCCGCGGGGTTCATTATTCCACCATAGATAATAATAGCGGCAAGTGCACCGAATACGGCAAGCACCACTGGAGCGCGCTTTGCCAAACCCCTGCTAAACAAAGCCCCCGCCAAAAAACCTATAATTCCAAACGCAAACATCTGCCACGGTGTCCACGGTCCTTGGCCGAAGAAGATGTTGCTGACAAACGCACTCATTGAGCCGACCAAAAAACCGGTCTCGCCGCCGAAGGCGACACCCGCAATTATCACCAGGGCTAGAACCGGTTTGAAGTGCGGCAGCATAAAAAACGCCACCCGCCCCGCCACCGCGAGAGCGCATATCACAGCGATAATCGTAAGCTCACGCGCTTTGGGCCTTCGCCGCTCGAACACGAGCGCAAAGGGCAGCATGGCTTGCAAGATGATGAGCATCGAGATGAAATAATATCGCCGGTCATCAAAAAAATGCAGACCCGCGTAAATGGTAAGCGGTATGCTAAGCAAAGTCGTCATCGCTGCTACGAGTGTGCGCTTTGGCAGTCTTTGTGCACGCGCTGTCGCTTGTGGCGCAGGTGATTTCTTTGGCTGGAGCTGCGCTTGCTCTATTGGGGGCTCGTGCGGTGCTTGGGTATTTGCACTTTCAGGTTCAGGAGGCGTTCCTCCCAGGACCAGCGTAATATCATTTGCGGTTATCGCCCCGGGCAGAACCTCCCGAGCCATGCGGTTTGCGCTCGTTGTATAAAAGCTGTTACCGCTAAAAAACACCCTCGGCGTACTCTCGGTGACGACATCGCCATCGAAAAAGAGTGCGCAGCGATCGGTGTACTGTGCGCAAAATTCAATGTCATGGCTGACAATTACGACAGCCACACCTGTTTGCGTAAGCTCGCGGAGGATGCCTGCGAACACCTGCTTAAACTCCGCATCCAGCCCCTTGGTAGGCTCGTCCAAAAGCAGGATTTTGGGCCTAAGCAGAAGAACTTTGGCGAGTGCCGCCCGCTGCTGCTCACCGCCAGACAAATCGTATGGGTGGTGCCCGGTTAAGCCGTCAAGGCGGCAGAGGCTAATCACCGCGGCAAGCTTGTGCTGCTTTTCGTCGTCGAATATTTTTTGCCCGGACAGAATTTCCAGCAAATCCTCCGCCACGGTTTTGCAGACAAAAAGCGATTGCGGGTTTTGGGGCAGAGCATAGACATCTGTGTCGGCGCAAACCTTGCCGCGATATGGCGTAAGCAGCCCCGCCATCAGTGAGAGGGCGGTTGTTTTACCTGTACCATTGCCGCCCAATATCGCCGTGATTTCTCCATAGTGAGCTTTGAGAGACAACCCCTTTACGACATCGGGCAGGTTCTTCTCGTACTTGAACCAAACGCTGTCAAGGGTTATTGCGGGCTTGCCGAACGGCAGAGGCGTATCCTTCGGCAACTTGCTTCTATCAATGTCTTGGCTTGTCAACCACTGTGCTCCCTCGCGGATGGTTAGCGGGCACTGGTCGCTGCCATTGCAGGCAGCCCACACCCTCATCGGCGTTGGCATTGCAAGAAAAATTCCGTGGCCACGACCACGCATCGCCAGTCCCACTTCGCGCGGTGTGCCGTTTGCGATTATGCGGCCAGCGTCCATAACAACGGTGCGGGTGGCTATCGCGAATGCTTCCTCAAGCCTGTGCTCGGTGAGAATTATTGTTACCCCAAGCTCACGGTTTATCTTGCCGATCATTGCCAAAAACTCGCCTGCCGCGATTGGGTCAAGCTGGCTGGTCGGTTCGTCGAGTATGAGCACGGAGGGTTGCATTGCCATAATGGACGCAAGTGCGAGCACCTGCTTTTGCCCGCCCGAAAGCTCCACAACCGGTCTATGAAACCACGTTTGTATGCCGAAGAAGCTGGCGGTTTCCGCAACGCGCAGGCGTATCTCCGGGGTTCTCAGCCCGAGACTTTCCAGTCCGAACGCCAGTTCGTGCCAGACTTTATCGGTAACGATTTGGTTTTCGGGCGACTGTGTTACCAGGCCGATTTTCGATGCGGCATCTCTAGCGGAGGCTTGTGCGAGCGGTGCGCTCTCAAAATAAACCTCACCGGATGCCTCGCCGTGTGGTACCGCACCCGGTTTTAGTTGCCGCAGCAGCGTAGTTTTGCCACAGCCTGAAGACCCGCAAAGTACAACAAACTCGCCGCGCTTGACTGCCAGGCTTACGCCGGTTATCGCGGGTTTGTCGCGGTTTGGGTATGTAAATGTCAGGTTTTCGATTCTATACGCTTCCACGTCAAATCCTCTTTCAAATTTACGATTAGCGGTAGGGCGGCGAGTGCGAAGTAGGCAGCAAACACTGCGACCGTGGTCCCGCCAGCCCACTGGCCCCTCACCGATGGGAAGTAGCGGAAGTGGTACGCACCGGTTGCCGCACCTGCGATTATGAAAGCAGCGCACACTAGGATATACGCCATTGCGTACACGTCCCGCCGCTGGGTACGGAATATGGAAAAGACCGTGCGCCCCGGTAGGCCGTAGCCTCGTCCTTTCATGCTGTCGGCGGTTTCAATTGCATTCTCCAGAGCCCACGTTACCATAATGGAGAGGATTCGTGCGCCATGTCTTACCTTCTGGAGAAGATTGCCGCTGCTTACATTCCGCCCGATGCACTTCTGTGCGTTTGATATGACCTTTACTTGCGCCCGAAAGCGCGGAACCAACCGCAGCGCCATCGAGAGTATCAGCGAGAGCGCAGGTATTATACGCCCGAACAGGTAGATGAACTTATCGCTTGTCATAACCGCGTTCCAGCAGGAGAACCAGGCAATGACCGTTATCAGCATTACCGCTGCGGCAATGCCGTACAGGATTGACTCAAGGGTGAGCGGGTTGCCGTTTGGCAGGTAGGCGAGGATGGTCACGCCCTGGTGGTTAAACAGCGGGTTGAGCAGTGCTGTGAATACCAGCATAGGCAACATGAATCTAAGCCCAACACGCACGGTTTTTTTGCCGCCGAGGTAGACCGAATACGCGACCGCACAGACAAACGATATAGCAAGGCAAACCGGGTGCATGAAGAACATGGCAAACCCGATTACCGTCACAAAATACAGCAGATTGACCAGAGGGTGAAAGCCGGCGAAGGCATCCCTTGCTAGCGGCGAGCCGCTGCAGCCACTTCGGGCTTCCGGTTTGGGCGGGCACAGTTTTGTTTGCGCCTGCGCCGATAACTTGGCGTTAATCATCACCATTATTCATACCCGCCGACATCGCGGCCTAAGTCAAGGGTGTACACCCACTCGATAACATCGCCGGAACTTAGGAAATACTGCGATGCGCCAACCCCCGGAAACTCGCCGCTCACCATATACATCCAGCCGGAAAGCTCGCCCGCGTCAAACTCATAAAGGTTGTTTATCGCCTCAACATACGCCGAATTGAGAAATGGGGTGTTGCGAAAGGCCAGATGTATTCCCGCCCCTCTCATCTCGCGGTGCAGCACATCGAAGACGCTGTCGCCATACCACGCCCTCACTTCTGTGGCAGGGAAAATCACGCCGTCCACAGGGACAAGTTCGTGCTTTTCACTGTCCAGCAGGTGCATGTTGTCGAGCAGCGCGCCCACTCGCACCGAAAGCGTGACAACGAAATACCCTTCTCCATAAGGGCTGCTTTCATCGTCCACTGCTGAGGAACACCCGCCCAGTAACGCCAGCGATACTATCAGTAGTACGATAAGCTTTACCTTGTGTGCCATCATGGCTTCCTCCTGTTACCCATCGTCATTAAATACGTCGTGCATGTCGTACAGCCTGTTTTGGCCGGTTGCAAAGCGGTGGTAGGCTACCAAGGCATACGCCGCCTGCTCGGTTGACATCATGTTGGGCTCTCCGTTACGCATAAAAGCGCCTGTTTCCGGGTCGTGAAATGTCAGTAGCGCGCTCAAGTGAATTTCCGCGTCGCGCCCCAGTGCTGCGAGCGCCACAATCATCTGCGCGTTGCCTTCCGCATCGCGCATTGGTCGCTCACCAAACAGCTCAAGGGCGCGGTTAATAGCGGCGCGAACCTCCACACTGCTATCATGGTAAGGCGCAAGAGCTGCAATTGCCATTGCGGTAATGTCCGGCATAACTCCACCGGTCAACCCCCAGCCACCACCTGGAACTTCAGCCGTGAGGATAGCTGCGATGTACTGCTCACGGTCTCCGCCGTATGGCCGGGAATCAAGAGCTATGAGCGCGAAGATATCGGCGTTGATTGTTCTGTTGTACGGCGGCCTGTCCTCGTGGGGAACGAATGTGTGCAGCGCGGCAGTGAGGTCGCGGCCGTTGTAAATTGACGCATCCAGCCCCAACGCGGTGAGTGCCAACGTCACCCGCGCGTAGTCGGTCATTCGCTCAACCCTGCCGCCTTCTCCCGCCAGCGCAAGGTCAAGAGCTTCGAGGTATTGCCCAAACCAAACAGCGTCGCCCAACCCCGCACGGGCAGTAGCTAGCACCGACCACTCGCCTCCAACACTGCCAACCCGCGGGCTTGGGTTGCTCTCGTGTAGCCAGCCGAGCGCGCCGTTCATCGCGGTTAGGTATGCAGGCTCCGGCATAGGCACAGGAATTTCCTCGGCTATGGGTTCAGCCTCTACATCCGAGGTTTCTTTGTGCTCAAAGTCATACTCCGGCTGCGGTTCATACTCAGAGGCATCTTCCACCGGTGGGACCTCCGGGTCGATGGCAACCGAGCTGCAAGCTTCGGGAATCGGTTGCTGTGCGTCAACATATCCGGAGCGCGTAATAAAAATAGCGAGCCCAATTACTGCAAGGACAGAACATATTAGCGCAATTACCTGGCGAATTTTCATGTTTTTCATAGTATCCCTCACATGGGTAAAAAGGCTCCCGGATGTTGGGAGCCTTTCAGTATATGCCGCGGTTATAACGCGCTATAGCTGCGTGTTAGTGATAATAATATACCCACCTACACCAGTACTGAAATGCAGGAAGCCGTTGCCATCCATCCAAACAAAGCTGGGTGTAAAACGACGGAAAGTGTTGGCTTCCCTGTCGTATACCAAGAAGAACAGGTTGTCGGCATCAAGCCTATCGTCTATACGAGCGGCGACATGCACTTCCATGCCGAACTCCCCTTGGTGAGACAACCTGACTATCGACATGATGCCGTCAAAGTGCCTCTCAAACAATCTGCGCACACTTTGGGCATCGGGGGAATTTGTAGACGCTTCAAGGTTAATCTCCCTTGTTGCAAACCCGGGGTTAAAGGTCATGCGCACATCAACGCCACCGGTGGGCAACAAGCTATCGGCGGCAACTCTTAGCGTGGCACCACCTGCCGCGCTTGTCATAGACTGCATAACCTGGAGCGAGATTGCGGCAGGGTTTTGCAGTCTTACGGTAGCAACATTCGTACCTGGCTCCATAGCTTGGAGCGCAGTGTTTACCGCTGCCGTCGCGGCAGTTTGTGTCACATCTTGGGCTGCTCGCGGTGTTGCCCCTGTGGTTGGCCCTATTACGTTTGCCGGTGGTCTGGTTCCACCACCTCCACCTGTGCCACCACCACCGCCGCCGGTGGTAGTACCCGTAGTAGTGCCACTGCCAGTATCCGGGGGTGGTGTAGTGGTTGTTGTACCGCCCCCGCTTGCAGGAGCCCTAAGTGCCGCGAGTGCGTTTGAGACCTGCGCCGAGGTTGCGTATCTGTTGATAGCTACAGATAAGGCGGTGGTTCTCGCACTTGCGCCACCCTCACCACGAGCCAAGGAGCGAATCAATTCAGACTTGTTGGCGTGGGTGTATAGTGCCGGAACTGGTCCCCAGCCCCAACAATCAAATCCACCGGGTTGGCTGCCGCAAGATGTGTAATCGGCAGTACCGCCCTGGCAGACGCCGAGATAAGCAAACCCCGGGAATCCAATGTCGCCGGGCGTTATCGTGTACTGCCAGCGGACTACCGCGTTGTTGGTAAGTACATGTGTGTCCGCGCCGACAGTAGGCATACTGTGGCTTACGGTGAACACCCAACCCGAGGCCGGCCCGTGAGCGAATTCGGCAAGTCCATCTATGCTTTCTAAGTAGGGGGCAAAACCGCCGGTGTACACCGAAAAGCTGACACCCTCCCGTGTTAGCAGGGTTTGAGTAGCGGACAAAGCGGTTGTGCCGGTTGGTACTGTTATTCTACGAGGCTGCATTATCCAACCCATACTAGACACATTGTAAGCCTCAACAGTCATGTAAACCGTGATATTTCCCGATAGAGCTACCGGTGGCAGGGCGAACGGTTTTTCATACTCCAAAGCTTCAGAGTTACCCTGCTCCGCGTCATCTGCAAATGGCTGAGGCTCATTTTCTTTCGAGTCCGGCAGACCAATGTCCGCAGCGTAGTAGCCATGCGCGTAGGGCTGGTTCTCAACTTGCGCAGCCAGCGCGGGGGGGGCAGAACCAATCACCCCAATAACCATGATTAACGCCAGCAGTATCGCAAGTGTGCGCGTACCGAGCTTAGTTCCCTGCATGATAACACTCCTTTATTGTTGGTTTCTGGGTCTAAAAAAGCGCACCCATCATAAACGATGAATCGCGCTAAAGTGCACAAAAAACATCGCTTCGTTCGGGGAAGCAATTCAATGTGCCTCAGCGTATCTGACTTATCGGCAACGGCATAACCGTACCGCATCACAGTGACCCGCTCGCAGGGATTCTCACCCTATTCCGCAACCTGCTTGGAAAATTTTTCCACAGCAAACGACACAACTAATATTTTACTATGGTGCTAGTATAACGCATTCCTTTTCGGCTTGTCAAGATAAAGTTTTAGCCTTGATTGTGATGCAATTTGAGATATAGCCATTAAACTTGAAAAATGCACTTTATTTTTCAAGTTTACACACTCCACGAGTATGTAGCAGCGGAGCTGTTAATGGCGTATACACGGGCTTCCCAGCGCGAAGCGCTGACTGCGGCTGATCTTGCCGCAGCTTCAAAAGCGTTCTTCTTTTGAAGTGAAACAAGTATAGGCAAACTTTTATATGTATTCTACGGGTTATCATCTTGACAAAGTTCGTCTTTAGAAGTATTGTGCTTGGGCTTTTTGGAAGGGAATCAAACTTGGTTTTCTTGGGTGAATTCGATAAGCTTTCAGATAATTTCTGTTCTGCTTTATATACGCTCTTTGACAATATACTATTCTAAAGATTCAATGTATAGGGTCGATATATCACGATTACTGATTTTCCTACTTCAAACTATAGAAGTGAAAAAAATGAAGAAATAGTATGGGCTCCAAAAATTGTTTGGGAAGCACTTTATTCTGGCCCCTCCATTTCCACAAAGATTTAAAAACGCTGTATTGATCATCGATTTACCGATTTTAAGGTTTGCTCTATTTGTTGAATAAATAAAAATACAAATTGACACCTGATACATAATATGACATAATATTATTATAATTTATGGAATTTTTTAACTAAGTACTCACCGCGAAGGAGAGGCTTATGACAACTCAGGATATTAACACAAATTGGCACACAGCACTTGCGCGCACCGCTCAACCTCTAAACGACCACAGCCGGAATGTATCTATGCTTGCCATGCGCTTTGGGGCAAAGTGCGGCATAGCAGAGATTTTACGCGTCGCAGGTTTTTTACATGATTTAGGCAAAATATCTGCAGAGTTCCAAGAATACATACTCGATGAGGTTGCCATTCGCGGGAGTGTTTTGCACAGCATTTTTGGAGCCAAGAGGGCATACGCTGATATCGCTACCGTGCCACATGTGGCAGAAATTATTGGCAATATTATTGCGTCTCACCATGGTGCGCTCTATGACAACCTCTCGCCGGAGGGTGAGACGCCCTTACTGGATAGGCTAAGTAGTGCGGAATTGTTTGAGTGTCCTGCGGATTGTCCACAAGTTGATACTGATATTCTTAAAGCCGAGCTTGAGTTTGTGCTTGCCAAAATGCATGCAGAAGAAAAAGCCTTCGGCATATCTATGCTTATAAAAATTGCCTACTCATGCCTGATTGATGCTGACCGCCTGGATGCGTACTTATTTGAGAGCGGGCTTGAATATAACTCGCCAAAAGCCGATTGGGATACTTTTATCGGGCATCTTGAGTGTAGACTTAGCTCATTTCAAACTCAATCAGAAATGTCAGTGTTCCGCCAAAATGTATCGGACAGCTGTGCCAAAGCAGGGAGCCGTGAGCGTGGCATATATAAGCTTGAGGTACCTACAGGTGGCGGTAAAACTCTGGCAAGCTTGCGGTTTGCCCTTGAACATGCACGCCGGCATAACTTGGAGCGGATTATTTATGTCATTCCCTATTTATCGATACTAAGCCAAACCGCTGACGAAATACGCCAAACGCTTTGCGCAGATGAAAATACAGTACTTGGTGCAACTTTCATAGGGTATATAACTTTCAGTTTCTTCATCTTTTCAATCCACACATGTGGCGCGACCCTACTCTGCCTCAAGCTCCTCTACAGAAATCCCCTCCAGCCGGGAAAGAGTATTAAGTCCCATCAGCATTTACTTCAAGGCTTCTATGTACTTTTGCAGATGACAAAACCACATCCTCATGTGTCCACCAAATCACTTTTATAACTTCCATGCTGCCGGCTGGGCGTGCGGAGGACTCATCGTTTTCAAACAGGTTTAGCATCGCGGCTTTCAACGTCTGCGCATCATCGTCGGTAAACCCGGTTTTCTCGGCGAGCTGTCGGTTAATGCTGCCATATGTAAGGTAAACTCCGCGCTCTACGCGGTGTTTGATGCCCATTGTGTCGCCCGACTTCATAGACGGATCCTTTTTGTTAGTATCAAGGTTTACGCTCTTTGTTATCTGTAGGCTGGAAATATCCACAGGCTCTATCGAAAAAGCGCTCTGCACGCTAACAGGCCCGCGAATCGCTATGGAGGCATTTGTGCTGTCAACCCCTGCGAGAACCTGCCCAAAAGCCCGGACGTCAAACCATGTCTGGCAGGCAAAGGTGGCTCTTTGTTCAGCGCCATCACTTTTGGATAACTCTTTTGTAGCGGCATCGTACCGGGACTTAATGCTGCGGTGGTCATCAGTGCGGTAATCGTCCGACTGCACAAGAATCGCTTGCCCATCATCTAACAGGCGATTGCGAAGCTTGCGCTTTATACATACACCAGAAATCTCACCGTGCCCGTCATAGTTCTGCCTAGGGCGATTGCCGTTCAGCGGATCACCATTGGGATTCGCGTTTTTAACACCAATAATAATGGCAAAATCAATTTTCTTGGTTAGCGTCATAATCGACAGCCTCCTCGTTATTTTTTTTATCAAGTGCACTGCGCTGCAGCGAATAGCCCAACAAATACTTGCCATCAAGGTGCCTATCACTGAACTCTTCAGGGTCAAACAGACCCATGATTTCGTCAATTTGTCTTTGATACCACCCTGCGCCGTTTAGCCTTTGGATATATGGATTTAGCTGATCAAAAATCACTTTCCATGTTCGCATTGGCTTTGATGAGAACGCTGACATGTACCGCACTGCATTTGTCGGGCGTTTTTCTGTATCGTCACGCCCTGTTTGCAGATAGCGCGCATGGCTCTCAATTCTGTCGGCAATAGCCAAAAGCCGCCCAAAAAGATACCCTCTGTCCCGGCATGTTTTGTCAAGTTCCAAGGTGTACTCCTCCTTTTGACCATAATATTTACGTACAACAGCACAAGATACATTAAGTGCTGTTTCCCATCTGCTTTTGTCCCAGCCGCCATCTTGCTTGTCATACGAAAAAGGCTGGCTAACACGTGCCACCGCAGCAGTTACCCATCCCCGGTCAATCGGCTGGGCACAAATTATGTTGTACAGCAGGCGCTCGCGTGCTTGCTTTTTGATTTTATTATAACCCTCGCCCTTTGGCTCGCCATACACAGCTGCTATGATTCGGTCGGCGCTTGGCGCAGAAATGTATTCGTGGCTACCGCGCCTAAACCACCAGCAGCATGACTCGTGCCAAGTAATAACGCGCTCAATATATTCGTTTTCAGCTAAATCCTGGTAGAATGTGATGCCCATCCGCCCTGTTGTAGCGGCGTCCATCGCCATGATGGCAACGCGGCGTATAGTGCTATCAAGATCTCGCGCATTTCCTTTTCCGAGCAGTGCGCTGCGTAAGCGCACCGCGTAGTTGGTTGTAATTTCGCTCTTTGCTTCAATTAGCTTGTCTTCATCTGTTTCTTGAGAAGCTTGACAAAGACCAAGCGAGTCCTCAAACGGATTTGGCTGTGATCTGCCATCGTCAACTGCCCAAGCGACAATAACCTGCGTGTCACATTTATAGCCTTGTGTTGCTACTAAGTATTTCAGCATAGAGTGAGCTTTATGGCTGGCCTGCGCGCTGATTGAGTTTGCTTGGCCAGCACTTTTAAAGCGGCCTTTGTATGTATAGTTTGCCTCATCGTTGCAACTGATAAGCTTAGCGCCATACGTTGCCATGTTTATGCCTTTTGGGTGCTTATCAGCGGAGGGACCCATCAGCCCTGTAGCATAACACAACATATGTTCCTTAGCTTCAGACGTATTGCAATGCTCTTGCCACACGTTAGCCACGGTAACGTCTTCCCACAGATTAGGCGTAAGATCGGGGCCTCCACACTAAAGCGGACAAACAGCCTAATTATTTTGGCATTTTCCTCCTTTAGCTTCTTCTCAGGCTTTCTCTCACCGTTTTCATCGCACTCATCCACATCAACTGTTATATTGTGCCTGCGCAAATCATCAAGTATGGTAGCCCCCGTAGTATATCTGCGAACAGCCTCAACTTTAATATGTCGAGCGCTCCAAGCGTCCAGCTGCCTGCAATAGGCATTGCGCTTCTTTTCATCCAGTGCAAGATACCCCAGCTGTTCGTGCAGCGGATGCGGATTTATAGCTACTGTCCGCGACGCCGAATCTTCCGTACAGGGAATCATAATCCTAAGCTCGCTCTCTTCTGCCCGGCGAAAATTTCCTTCACAGTCAAGAGTAACGCAAATATCAGTTTTTTGCAGCATATGGTTTTGAGGCAACAGCACATTACCGTGTTGGTCGGGTACGCCCGCAATATCCGCCACTCGGTCATACGCTTGCGCAAGGTTGCTAAACCAGCTCAACGTTAAAGTTCACCCCTTCCTCAAACCGTTTGAAGCTGTAATTTTTATCGTATTCCCTCACCACACGCCGGCTTTTTACGGCTTGCGGAGATTCAAACCGAATGACCCCATTATCCATAACTTGATGCCAGAACCGTGCGCCAAGCTCGTCTTTACCGGCCTCATCCGGATAATCAAAACCATGGAACATCATCCCAAAGTCGATGTTGCCATACTCATCAAAAAAGCTAACTCTCTCACCAAACTTGCAGGGCTCCACATATGCCTGGCATTCTCTCGTGCCGAGAAACACATCGCGCCGGCCACCCTGCTCCACACTTCGCCGTGCCATGTTATGATGCTTATGCTCGTTTCGGTCATGCTCCAGATTTGGCCGGTTAATATTCCATTCAAAATGCGCCAGAATCTGGTACTCAACGTCTTTGAGGTATGTATAGTATGCAAGGTCGTTGCCGCCGTTCATCTTGATTGGGCGCATGCCCTTACTTTCGGTTTGTATCCGCTTCATTACCCGCACAGCGTCTATATACCAAATGAGGGTCGGTTTCCAGTAAATGCTCTCAACTATCCCCTTGAGCGCTTGATAGGTTGGTGTCTGGTAGCTAAACTTTTCTCCACCAGGGCGGGTGATCGGGTCGGAGAAAAGTGCATACTTGCCATAAACCTTAAACTCTACAGAATTGCGCTTTGTCTGCATACAAACACCTCACACATATAAAAATTCCTGATGACCTTCTAAATTAACGCCAAACCGTTGGTCGTAGAATCCGCTATCCAACACAGTTATCTTGCTCTGTTCACCATGATGAGAAAGTGCGCCGCTCTCTTTTAACGCATTAATCTGATATTGATATAGCGATACACTGTACTTGCCAAGTTCCCGCAATAATTTCCGTTTTTCCGCGTCATTGTAGGATTTGCAGTAGTCTGCTACAAGGCTCATGGACTCCCCATATGGAACTACCACCTCAGTGCGCCCACGATCAATAACATAAAACTCGTCAGCTGCACTGCGAATCGCAGGCCACAGGGCCGGCGCTTTTGTAGCTTGTTATTTTTTCTGCTTATAAAAGCGTTTTTGCCCTTCTTGTTTGTCGAGAGCAAATCGTATAAAGTACCTCCATTCATGGGATAGTCCATAACACCCCTGCGCGCATGAAAATAGTGCCGGTAATATTCATCAATGTCATCGGAACGACCCTCGTCGAACAGGCGCATTGTGATTCTCGCACCTTCTTTTATGTCGGGCAGCTTGTCCAGGTTTTCACCCGCTATATTTACAACGTAAACGTCTTTCGCTTCGCCAAATTCTCCGTGACGGTTGCATCGCCCCGCTGCCTGATAAATGCTGTCCAGCCCCGCGACATCGCGTATAACACACTCAAGTGAGATATCGACCCCTGCTTCTATAAGCTGCGTAGATACACATATCACAGGCTCTTTTGCCTTTAGTCGACGGTGAAGTTCCTCGATTACGTTGTCTCGGTGGGCGCCGCACATATTTGTGCTCAGGTGCAGCACAGGGGTTTCGCTGCTCTTAAGTTCTTCGTACAGCAGCTTCGCAGCGGCCTTTGTGTTGAGGATCACTAACGTAGAACTTGTATGCTTCTCAAGCACAAACGCGGCTAGTTCGGGATACTTATATCCACCTGGCCGCGTTGAGTTTACGATTTGTATACGCTTTGATAAAGATACACACTGAACTATTGATGGGTTTTCAGAAAAACGAATACTCCGCTCTACAGTGTCCAGCAGTGGTTGCGTGGCTGTGCAGAGCAAAATTGTGTTGCTGCACACTCTATGTAAAAAGTTGACCGCCCCGTTAAAAAGGTGCACGCACTTAAGCGGCAAGCTTTGAGCCTCATCAAAGATAATTACGCTATCGGCTATATTGTGCAGCTTGCGAAGGCTGCTGCCCTTTGCGGAAAAGATGCTTTCCAGAAACTGTACCTGAGTGGTAATAATAATTGGCGATTCCCAGCGGTCGGTGTGAAGCTTGTAGTCTTTTGCAGTTTGATAGTTTTCATCAGCAGCTAAAAATCCTGAATGATGCTCATGTGTGGGGCGTGTGGATTGAAATTGCTGAGTATTATCGATCCATATTGTTTGCGGGTGCCACGCCCCACACAAACAACCAACACAACTAAAACACAAAGGTGATAACATGCAATACGGCGAAGAAGACCTCTTGATGATTTCCGGAATCCAGCATTTCAATTTTTGTCGGCGACAGTGGGCGCTAATCCACATCGAGCACATTTGGCAGGACAACGAATACACCGCCGGCGGGACGCTAATGCATAAGCGCGCACACGATCAATCTTTAACTGAAAAGCGGGGTGACTTGCTCATCGTGCGGGATATGCCCGTGTTTTCCCGCGAACTTGGAGCGTCTGGGCGTTGTGATGTTGTGGAGTTTCGTCGGGATAGCAAAGGTGTTTCTATATTCGGCAGGGATGGCAAGTGGCTACCATGCCCTGTTGAATATAAGCGGGGGAGTTCCCGGAAAAATGATGATTCTGATCGAATGCAATTGTGTGCGCAGGCTATTTGTATAGAGGAAATGCTCGCATGTGAGACGATAGAAACAGCGTACTTATATTATGGTGAGACAAAGCGCAGAGAGGCTGTTGCGTTGGACACTGCTTTGCGTGAAAAAGTTCGCGGGGCGCTTAAAGAGATGTACGATTACTACATACGTGGATACACTCCGCGTGTAAAGCCGCGAAAAGTATGCGCTTCATGTTCGCTAAAGGACGCCTGCCTGCCAAAGCTGCCCAGTGCAAACAGTGTGCGATTATATATCGATAGCAAGACCCAAGAGGAGGCACAGTGAGAAAACTACTGAACACTTTTTATGTAACAGTGCCCGACGCTTACCTAGCGCTGGACGGCGAAAATATCGTCGTGAAACAAACCGACCAGGAGCTTATGCGTGTACCACTGCACAATTTAGAAGGAGTAATCACTTTCGGTCGGCAAGGCGCAAGTGTGCGCAGGCGGGTATTTCGCTGACATTTTTATCGGAATATGGGCGGTTTCAGGCAAGTGTTGTGGGAGAAGAACGCGGCAATGTTTTATTGCGCAGAACGCAGTATCGCTATGCGGACGATAACATAAAAAGCGTTTACATCGCGAGAAATATACTCACTGGAAAGCTGCACAACAGCCGGTGGGTACTTGAGCGTACTGTACGTGACCACGCTATGCGAGTGGATGCGCAAAGAATAAAAAAAGCCGCTGGATTTATTGCTGAGACCACTGCGCTGGTTCGTCAATCTGAAACCTCGGGTGAGCTGTTCGGGTTAGAGGGAGAGGCGGCAACCCGATATTTTTCCGTTTTCAATGAGATGATTTTGAACAATAAAGAGGATTTCTTCTTCAAAAGACGCAGTAGGAGACCACCTTTAGACAATGTCAACGCGCTTCTTTCTTTTGTATATACACTGCTAGCGAATGATGTTTCAGCAGCTCTGTCATCGGTTGGTCTTGATCCTTTTGTGGGATTCCTACATACAGATCGGCCCGGCCGTCGCTCACTTGCACTCGACTTGATGGAGGAGTTTCGAGCCCCACTTGCTGACCGTTTTGTGCTCAAGCTCATAAATATGCGGCAGCTCACAGGAAACGATTTTACTCAAAAAGAGAGTGGTGCAACTATTTTGCGGGATGATGCGCGAAAAACGCTTTTGACAGCGTGGCAAAACCGTAAGCGGGAAATGATAGAGCATCCATTTCTCAGAGAAAAAATCGAGTGGGGACTGGTGCCATATTCACAAGCGTTGCTGCTTGCGAGATTTTTGCGTGGAGATTTAAACGAGTACCCACCGTTTTTGTGGAAGTGAGGCTTAAAAACTTATATGCTTGTATTAATTACTTACGACGTAAATACGCAAAATGCAGAAGGGCGAAAACGTTTGCGAAAGGTCGCGAAAGCATGTCAGGATTACGGCCAGAGGGTGCAAAATTCTGTGTTTGAATGTGTCGCAGACGCTGGACAAGTGCTAAAAATTAAAGATAGGCTGGTTGGTCTCATAGATACTGAAACAGACAGTTTGAGATTTTACATGCTTGGCAACGAATATAAGTGGAAGGTTGAGCATCATGGTACGAAATCATCGCTTGATATGAGTGGGCCGATGATTCTATGATTCATGTTGTGTGGCTTGAGATGATATTGTAGAGGGTGGTGTGCAGGTAAGCAGAAGAGCAATAGAGGTAGCGCGAATCGCAAGCGACCATTATTCTTGTAGCAGTTTCGCACTTTAAAAACTTGGAATTTCTAGCAAATAGCTTTTGGTTTTGCTGCTGATTCTAGATTTTGCCTGCATGATAAAACTATTCTTTTAGCAAAAATACAAAAATACTGGCATGTTATAGTTGAGTCTTAGTATTTTTGCAGTCGCGCCCCATGCGGGGTGCGTGGATTGAAATTCGATGCCCATGACCGCCATGATCCAGTCGTCAGGTCGCGCCCTACACAGGGCGCGTGGATTGAAACGCCTCTCTGTATAATCTAATAGGATTATTCACAGATTCGCGTCCCGCGTGGGGCATATGGATTGAAGTTAGTCTGTGTTGGTATTTGACGCTTACCAAGATACAGCACCATATGACATCTATTGACGATTTTTGCCAAAGCGGAGGCAGTGCAATATGCACTGCCTCCATCTTTTTTATCTTTGTGTCAGCAAACCATGTTAACCTAGCAGAACCCGATGGTTTCACTCCTTTTCACACCAGTGCCTCAATACCATTGAAATACGCTTCCAAGGCTTCTTTGTAAAGCAGTAGGGTGAGCAAATTGCTCACCCTAGGCTATTTTCTCCAACGTAAAACACAAATCCGAACCCTTCCCTTATAAGGAAGAAGTTCGGATTACCAGTGCATGGAGCGGGCAACGAGGCTCGAACTCGCTACCTCCACCTTGGCAAGGTGGCGCTCTACCAGATGAGCTATGCCCGCAATATAGCTACTGAAAAAATGGGGAACGGGAATTAGTGGCTACAAAATAAGAGGGCTAACTCCCAATTCCCAACATGATCTGGTGCCTTCGGCCAGAATCGAACTGGCGACACACGGATTTTCAGTCCGTTGCTCTACCGACTGAGCTACAAAGGCAGATGGCGACCCGTAAGGGACTCGAACCCTCGACCTCTAGCGTGACAGGCTAGCGTTCTAACCAACTGAACTAACGGGCCGCATTATGCGGTAGTACTTAAAATCCAGGCCGTAATCAGAGACAAAAAACGCTCTCCCAAAACCTTGAACGCGAAGTGACTCCAATTACTGGCTAGTGGTGGGAACAACAGGGCTTGAACCTGTGACCCCCTGCTTGTAAGGCAGGTGCTCTCCCAGCTGAGCTATGCTCCCACAAAACGCTGCCTCAGGAACCTGCCCCGCCGGCAACGTAACATATTATACTACAGCACATCTGCCTTGTCAACAGCTCGCCAGTATTTTTTATTTTTTTCGCGAAAGCTCTCTATAAGTCGCCATCTACAGGCACTACTGCGGTGAATACGGCCATCTCGTTTGGGGGTATACGCTTGTTTTTGTGTATACTGCCGAAGAACCAACGTGTGTACTTGCACTTTTCTCGCACCTCATTTAAGAAGGTATCGAGAATATCCGCACTATCGGCACCCAACATCAAAAACTGACGAATCTTGCTGCTGGGCTTGTGGGTTACAATATAGTCCACCTTGTAATCCACGCCTTCTAGGTTGCGTCGCGCGTTTTCTATTTCCTGGGGTGAGGGCAGCTCACCGCCCTCCTGGTTGGGGCTGTCCGTTATCTCGTATTCGGCGGCACCCCCGCCAAATGCAAAAATCTTTTTGCCCTCAATCTCCAATACTTCCCCTCGGCAGATTAGCCGCAGTCGTCCGCTAATCTCCCGGATTTTGCCGCCCTGCCATTCCACTTGCGGGTAGCTGTTTAACAGAGCCAGGTTATCGTTAGCGCCCTCAACAAACAGTGTATTGTATCTGCGCTTTCCAATCCACTTCAGCAGGCGCTCTTCCTTGCTTGTACCTTCCCAAGCAAAGCCGAAATCCCCACAGATAATAAGGGTGTCTCCCTTTTTTAGCCGGCGCAGCTCCCTGCTGCTAAACCGGTCTATATCCCCGTGCATGTCCCCGGTTATGTATATCATGTAAAGCCCCCCTGTGCAAGTCAATGGTTTGCAGTATACGGCTGACAGTTAGCAGTATCGCCCGGCGGATTCTTTAAACAAAAACTGTTAACTATCAATTGTCAACCGCCATACTTTCTGTTATACTTATAGGCAAAATGGCTCGCAAGAAAAAATCACATTTACGCCGGCTCGCCCGAACAATAATAACCCAACAAAGAAGGAATGTCAAAATGAAAAAATTCCTCGTTCTTGCTCTGACAATCCTTTTGCTGCTCGCCTCCACTAGTCCCGCCTCTGCTCAGCAAGGCCTGGGACGCGAACCGGGAATACAGATACACAGCCAAGCCGTCTATCTGTTTAGCCTGGATGAGCAGATTGTAGTTTACCAGAGAAACGCGGACATCCCACTCTACCCCGCTTCACTGGTAAAGATAATGACAGCTATTCTGGCTATCGAAAATACCCCGGACTTGCGCACGCTGGTCACCTATCCCCGTTATGTGCAGGATTATCTCTTCGAGTACCAGAGGCGATACAGTGTAAACGTTAGCCTTGCGGGTATGCGCGCCGGGGAGCAGCTGCCCATGAGCTCGCTTTTGCATGCTATTATGCTACAGTCTGGCAACGAGGCCGCCATGACTATCGCCGACCACGTAGGCGGCAGCCAAGAAGGCTTTGTGGAAATGATGAATGCCCGCGCCAGGGCACTTGGAGCTACAAGCACTAACTTTACAAACGCAAACGGACTGCCCGACCCCAATATGGTCACCACAGCGAGAGATATGGGCATTATCACAAGGCACGCCATCGGCCTGCCGGGATTTATGGATATCGCCACCGCCGTAAACTATACCGCCGGACCCACTAACCTTAGCCCCCGCCTCGAGTGGGGAACAACGATAACTATGCAAGTTCCGGGCAATTCGCTCTTCTACCCCTACCTGCGGGGAATAAAAACCGGCACCACCCCACAGGCCGGGCGCAATTTTATCTCCACTGCCACCCGGGACGGCTTTAGCTACTTGCTGGTCGTGATGAATGCACCTTTTCTCGACCCCGAAACCGGCGCTCAATTCCCCGTCCACTATGCGTTTGCGGACACCCGCAATATCTACGACTGGGCATTTGACGTTTTCCGCGTAATGCCAGTAATTGAAAGAGGTCTGCGGGTTCACGAGGTGCCGCTGCGCCTGAGTTCCAGCCAGGACTTCTTGCCGTTGGAGGCCGGTGATCGCTTTTCCGCACTTATGGCCAGGGACACCGACCCTAACGATGGCCTTACCATGACTTTCGAGGTACCCGATTGGGTGGATGCCCCGGTCAGCCGGGGAGACCATATAGGTTATATGCGGGTGCAGCTCTACGGTCGGGATGTTGGCCGCCTGGAACTGCTGGCCGCCGAGACAATTGGCGCTTCCCGACACCTGGTGTTGCTCGACCAAGCCGGGGAAATAATGGGCTCGTTCTGGTTTAGATTCGGGATTATCTTCGTAATTTTGCTGATTGTCGCGTATACCGCGCTCATGATTGCCCGCAACAGAAATCGCCGCCGCCGAGGTGGTTTTAGACCACGGCGCAGGCTATAAATTTCTCGCCCCTGATTGCCTCGTTGTGGAAAACTGTGTGGAAAGTGTTGAATTGCCTTGCTTTTACGCGGCTTGTCGCACATAGGGTAAATTGAGCGCCGTATGTAGTCTATGGACAACGCAGACTGCGCCGACATAATCGAAGTGCAATCTGCTCACTAGAATGAAATTTTGGGGGAAAGTGGGGCAGCCATGAGCACTGACAACAGCAGGGCACCCACCAACGCCTACCGCAAACTGGTGAGCAATACCATGCTCTTTGGGCTCTCAACATTTGGCTCCAGGCTGCTGCCTTTCTTAATGATGCCCCTCTACACACGGGTATTTACCCAGGCGGAGTTTGGACTGCGCGACCTGCTGACTGCCAGCGCCAACCTGATGGTACCCATTATCAGCCTGTGTATACACGAGGCGGTAATCCGCTTCGGAATGGAAAAGGAAACCCGGCGGACAGACGTCTTCACCACTTCTATGGTGGTGATATTTTGCGGCTACGGGGTTTTGCTGCTTGCATGGCCGTTAGTGGGGCTTATCGAGCATCACGCGGGGTATATGGTGCTGCTCTATATTTTCACGCTGACAGCAGCCCTGCGCAGCACCGTTACACACTTTGTGCGGGCCAGCGGATTTGTCAAGCTGTTTGCGTTGGACGGTGTGTTTACCACAGTGCTTACCGTAGCGCTGATTGTGATTTTCATCGTCCCCCTGGAGATGGGCGTGGGCGGTTTTTTGCTAGCCACCATAATCGCAGACGGATTCTCGGCCCTCTCGCAAATATTGTTTTTGCGCCTCTACCGTTTTTTCTCATTGGGCCAGTTGCGAATGAGTACCCTAAAGGCCATGCTGCGCTACAGCGTCCCTCTTATGCCCACGGCGGTCTTCTGGTGGGTTACTAACCTCTCGGACAAATACTTCGTCACCTTCATGGTGGGGCTGGAGGCCACCGGCCTATACGGGGCTGCGGGTGTTGTTCCACGGGTAATCACACTGGTCTCGACCATATTTATACAAGCCTGGCAGATTTCTGCTTTCACTGAGTACAAGTCCCCGGCGGGTGAGCGGTTTTACTCAACAGTATTTCGCAGCTACTACACCCTGGTCTTCCTGGCGGCCTCGGGAATTATTCTGCTGGTGCGGCCAATCATGACGGTGCTGGTCTCCCCATACTTCTTCCCGAGCTGGCAGTATGTGCCCTTCTTGGTGCTGGCAGTTGGGTTCTCCTGCCTGGTGACCTTCCTGGGTACAATATACAACGCCCACAAAAGGAACTCTATGGTCACCGTGACTACATTTATTGGCGCTGTCGTAAATATCGCCCTCAACTTGCTCCTAATTCCCAGGATGGGAGTGCAGGGCGCGGCGCTTGGCACGTTTATCAGCTTTTTCCTGGTGTTTATCATCCGCGCAGTGGACACCCGGCGGTATATGAAGATAGCCATGCAGCCCATGCGGATTGCTCTCACCCTAGCCCTGCTGCTCGCACAGATCTGGGTGACGCTGACCCAGCCGACACTCTGGCCGGTCTGGAGCAGTCTTGGCTTTTTGCTTATACTACTCTGCAACGCTGGAAATGTAGCGTTTTTGCTCAGGAGCGCGATGAAACTATTGCACCGGCGCAGAGCTTAAACCCCAAGTCTACGATGCCCAAAATATGTCACGTTTCGTTGACATTATGTAGAAAAACAGATAAACTCAGAGAAATTTATGAAAAATAATTTACATCTAATTGGATTTGTGTTACTATAGTGTGGAGAAGCTCTGCGCACCTCTTTTTGAAGTGTGCTAGGCTAAAACAAACTTCAAAAGGAGACGGAAAATTATGGTAAAGTTCAAAAGGCTATCCGCGCTTATCCTGGCGCTCGCACTGGTGCTTGGGCTCGCAACAGTCGCCCTCGCAGATGAAGAGGCTACTACCGAGAACGGCACAGAAGCCACTGCCGAAGCTAACGTAGCTGCAAGCGACGCAGAAGCAGAAGAAGAAACCGCAGCCCCTGCTGCTGACGAAGACGATGCTGCCTACATAGCGATCGTAGCCATTACCGCAGAAGTAGAAGTTCCTGTTGTTGTTCCGGTAATCCTAGCCGACCTGATTGCTGAAATTCACCAAATCGCCGGAACTCTAATCACTGTACCTAACCCGCTAGTAACCGACCTTGAGGGCGGCACACTTTCTCAGCCCGACGCGGTTCGCTCGATCGAAGCAGCACTTGCACAAGCCGCTGACCAAGGCGCCCTTGTAGCAGTTGCCAACTGGCGTAACCCCGCCTCTGCTTCTGCAGGCGATATGAGCACTTTTGCAAACACCGCAGGCGATACACCTCTGGTCATCAACGCCGACACCTTCCCTGCGCTTAGCTCGGAAGCTGACGTGCGCATCACTTTCGCACCTGTGCTTGCTACCGAAGACATCCTGCTTTCCGGCACAACAAGGTCTGTCACCACACGCATTGTCGCTCAAATATTCGAGAACGCTTTTGGCGGCACTGCATCGGTAGTCAGCCTTGCACAGCGTTGCGAGTTCGGCATGGAAGTCCGCGTAGCAGCAAGGCTTGACGAGAGCTTCACTGCAGACGCTGTTTACTTCTACGTTTACGACACTGAAGCTAATACAGTTACACAGTTTGTTCCCAGCTTCGTTTGGCTGGACAGCTATGGCTTCCTGCACTTCACCACCACTGTTGGCGGCGAAATCATTGTCAGTGACGTAAACCTCACTCCTGCTGCTGCTCCACCGGCGCCAGCTCCTGCTGCTCCTGCAGTAGTAGCACCCGCAGCTGACGAAGTAGAAGAAGACGAGGACGAAGCAGAAGAAGAGACCGAAGAAGAAACTGGCGAGGACGAAGAAGCTTAACTTCAAATTTCGCACAAAAAAGAACGGGAAGAGCTTCCCGTTCTTTTTTTATTTTGCGACTTTTATCTTACTTTATTGCGGCGTTCAAAAGCTCTTCAACAGAAACGCCTTTTTGGGCAGCAGCTTCACTAACCTTTGTAAGCAGCTCAGCTTGTTTTGCCACTTCAAGTTCTTTAATCGCGCTCTTGAGTTCTGCTACTTCCGATTGCTTTTTCTCCAGTTTTTCACGAAGAGCATCAATCCTATTGTCCAAACTACGCGCTACGCCTCTTGCCATTTTTGCTCACTCCTAAGTAAAGTTTAGTTTCACTAATTTCTATATTACACTATTTACCAAAAAAAGCAAGTGCAAATATACTTGTTTGGCAAAAATTTAACTTTTTAGTGATAAAACCCTTTTCCTTCAAAATAAGATGCTTTTTGTTTCTGATCCCGCTCTCGCAAATCAGCTTTTTTCCTTCTTCATCTTTACGCCGGAAAGCGGGCTTTTGTGGGCCGCGCTTTCAATCTGCTTGTTAGAGACATGGGTGTAAAGTTCGGTAGTGGAAAGGTTCGCATGTCCCAATATCTCCTTAAGTACCCGAATATCAACCTGCCCGTGCTGATAAAGTAGCGTAGCAGCCGTATGCCGCAGCTTGTGGGGAGAGTACCCCTGCCCTTCCAGGCCGGCAGCTCGCAGGCAGTCGGCCACAATTTGTTCTACCCGTCGCGGGCTTATTCGCCGGCCACGGGAGGAAAGGAGAAGAGCCTTTTCTTCGCTGGCGCCCTGTATCCCCGCCCGCTCCTCTAACTGCTGCTCTATGGCAAATACGCAGGCGTCGTTGAGGTAAACTATCCGCTCTTTGCTGCCCTTGCCCAGAACTTTTATCGTGCCCTCGCCCAACCTTATGTCATTTAGGTTTATCCCCACAAGCTCGCTTAGGCGCACCCCGCAGTTGAGAAAAAGCGTAAGTATGCAGTAGTCCCTCCGTGGGAATTTGGTGTCCACCGCAGCCATAAGTTCAATGCTTTCTTCAAGGGTAAGGTGTTTTGGCAGAGCCCTTTTTACACTGGGCAACTCGAGATGTTTGAGCGGATTGTCTTCCAGCAGCCGCTCTTTAACAGTTAGGTAGTTGAAGAATGTGCGCAGACTGCTCACCTTCCTAGCGCGGGCTTTGGCACCGTTCTCGCGCTCTGTCATGGTGTAGTTGAGAAAATCGTAAACGTCAGAAAGGCTAACTTTTCTCAGTATGCCTATGTCCATATCCGCGATGCATACGCCGCCAAGGTCTGTACCCGCACTACCTCGCACTTTTAGATACCGCAAAAAAGTGCGCAGGTCAATGTAGTAACCCTCCACCGTGCGCGGACTTCGCCCGCGGATGGTTAGCATATAAAAGAGAAAATCCCTGAGAGGCCCTGGCGCACCATGGAACTTCGTTTCTGTCATTTGCTTTTTCTCCTAAAGCCACCGGTTTGCAAAAATTCGCAAACTTTGCAAACTATATTGCATATGCTATTCATCTACAAAACACCCTTGGTGGACCAGGCCTCGGCAATCCTGGGCTCGGGTTGAGTGGCTGCATCTAACGCTTTGGCGAAAGCCTTGAAGGCGCACTCGGCTATATGGTGATCGTTATTTCCACGGTGCTGGCAAAAGTGCAGGTTCATCCCTGCACTGTACGAAACCGCGTAAAAGAATTCGCGCACCATCTGTGTGGGCATATCGCCCATCATCTCACCGCTAAAGCGCAAGTCTTCGACAAAGAATGGCCGCCCGGAAAGATCTACCGCGCAGAGCACAAGCGCCTCGTCCATGGGTAAAGTGCAGCTGCCGTAGCGCTTGATACCCTCTTTTTTGCCTAACGCTGTCTTTAGGGCATCCCCCAAAACTATCCCCACATCCTCGATCGTGTGGTGGGCGTCAACGTGGAGGTCACCCTCGCAGCTTATTTCCAGGTCAAACAGCCCGTGCCTGGCAAAGCTCTCCAGCATATGATCAAAAAAACCTACCCTGGTGCTCAGACTGCTTTTGCCGGTGCCGTCAAGGTTTAGGCTTACGGTTATGTTTGTCTCCTTGGTTTTGCGCTGGGATGATGCTGTTCTCGCGGACATAGGCGTTGCCTCCTCGATTATTTTATGCTTAATCTGTGATTTCAAAAGAAGAGAATAATGCTATAATATTATAGAGAATTTTTCTCATTTTAGATTATAGTACAGGGGCTTTTTTGTCAAGCGGTATGTGTTTGTATTGCGTGGAGGTGGCTTCGTGGGCGGCAACAGTATCCGGGACAGCTTTGCTAAGACTGTTGCTAAATTCAAAGCCAAAACTTTTGCAAGTAGAATCGCTCTTGCAGCGCTTATCATTTTAGGGCTTATAGCTACTTTAGTAGCTTGCGGTGCTTCTGCGGGGCATAGCGAGTACAACACTGTAACCGTTCCAAGCGACAGGATTGGGGTCTCGGAAATATGGCGCCCCAATCGAAATATGTTTAAGTCCCAGTATAGATACAGTTTAAGCTTTATGGGTGAGCTAAGGCTGGAGCTTAATCGATCGCAATACCAAGAGCTGCGCGAGTTCCTTCGGCGAGAGGGCGGTGGCGGCTTTTGGATGGTTCCGCAATATGTAGATGGCGAAATTGAGCTGGTTCAACACGAGCGCAGTTACGTGATGGTAGAGCTGCGCTACAGACCATATACAGAGCGGCAGGCGAATTTTCGCTGGGGGCGGCCATACATGAGATACACAGGAGAGCTGCTGGGATTTACACCCCTATTCGAGGACAACACTATTGTGCTTCCCGGTGACACGATTAATCTCACACAGATTCCCGTGACATTCCGCCAGTTGGGCGTTCATCCTTTTACATACTGGCTTGCCGACGGATACGAACTAAGGATGGAGATTAGCCAGGCTCAGCACGAAGAGCTTAGCGAAATAATTGAGCGCGGTAATATAATGATAGAGCTGCATTACCGCACACATACAGGGCGGCTTTTGAACTTTACGGTGCTGGAAGACTAAGCGATTGCGGCTTGCAAACCACCCGCTTCTAGTGTATGATATAAAAAACCGCATTGGGGTGATTCTATGAGGCAGGAGCCAACTATCAGCTTTTCGATACACGAGGACAAAGAGCGCGAAATGCGCGACTTGCTGCTCCAAGTTTTTGCCGCCCTGCGCGAGAAGGGCTACAACCCAATCAACCAGATAGTGGGGTATATCCTCTCGGAGGATCCTACCTATATCACCACGCACAACAACGCCCGCAGCATCATTCGCCGGATTGATCGGGATGACCTGCTGCACTCTCTGGTAAAACATTACCTGGGCGAAGGTAACCGGTAGACGGATGGAGCAAGTAAGGCTAGGCAACACCGGGCTTACCGTCAGCCGGCTGTGTTATGGTACCCTGACCCTGGGCCCTCTGCAGGCAGCCCTCCCCGTTGAAGAGGGAGCGCAGCTGCTTTGCTGTGCCATCGAGCGTGGGGTAAATTTCGTCGACACAGCACAGCTATATGAGACCTATCCCTATATTCGCAGAGCAATGGAAATAAGCGGCGAGCGTGACATAATAATCTCCACTAAAACCTACGCGCACACCCGGGAATTGGCCGCAGCGGCCCTCGAGGAGGCTCGCCAAGAGCTGAATCGCGACTATATTGACATCTTCCTGCTCCATGAGCAGGAGAGCGAACACACCTTGCGTGGGCATCGTGACGCTCTTGAGTATCTGCTTGAGCAGAAACAGAAGGGCATTATCAGGGCGGTGGGATTGTCCTCCCATATGGTAGCTGGAGTTGACGCCGCGATAAGCGCCAAGCTAGATATCATACACCCGCTGCTAAACCTTACCGGGCTTGGCATTTGTGACGGCACCCGCGAGGATATGCAGGTAGCTGTAAATCAGGCCTATGACGCCGGAATGGGCATCTTCTCGATGAAAGCGCTAGGCGGCGGGAATCTCTTCCGGCAAGCCGAGAAATGCCTTGAGTATGCGATCTCTCTGCCATATGTCCACAGCGTAGCCGTGGGAATGCAAAGTCAGGGAGAAGTAGACGCCAACATAGATTTCTTCGAAGGCAAAGGGTTCTCCCCTGCCGCTAAAACCGCTTTGCAGAACAAAACTCGCCGCCTGCACATCGAAAGCTGGTGCGAGGGCTGCGGCGCTTGTGTCTCTCGATGCGGTCAAAGCGCCTTGCACCTGGACAAGCAAGGAATGGCCGTATGCGAGGAGAGCAAGTGCTTGCTTTGCGGCTATTGCGGTGCTGTCTGCCCCGACATAGCGATAAAAATAATCTAAGGGTGTACAGAATTGGCTTTTTGTGGTATACTTAGCGTTCTAGCTCAGAAAGGATGATGAACTATTATGGCTGGTAAAGAGAACACAAAGATGCTAACCTACAAGGGCAAGCCCCTTGTACGGGATGGCAGCACGATATATTACGGGGATATGGCCGACGAATATGTGGCCATGCTAATGATTGCCGAAGCGGTCGATTTCTCCGATATGAAGCTGCCCTCAAAGGTCAGCGTGCAGGTTGTCTCCACTGACCAGGAGCTCGACCCCAAAGACCGCATTATAAAAAAGACTGAGAAAAACAACCTGTACGACGCGCTGAATATTGCCACCATCTGGCTGGAGCGCACTTTGGAGCAGGAGTAGTTTTATTTTTGGCTGACGTATATCATGTCGTTTTATGGCGGCATGATATACGTTTTTTTAGGTGAATTACATATATCAGATTTATATTTTTTAATACGACACACAGTTGTCGTGTTTTGCGTGATAGAATTATTGAAAAAGATTTAAGGAGAGGTAACCTAAGGTGACGAAATTATTTTTAGCGTCATGGTTTGCAGGCTCAGCCACTTTACTTACTAGCTTTGCAAGGGAAGATTTAACTGGAAAAAAGGTTGTATTTATTCCAACCGCAAGCTCGCATGAAATGCCAGACGAATACAGAAATGGGCTAGATTTCATTAACAATGCAGACAAAAAATCACTTGAAAATCTTGGGCTTATTGTTGAGGACTTAGAAGTTTTAAGCGAAACTTCCGAAGCTATTGAAAAAAGCATATCCAATGCCGACTGCATATTCGTATGCGGTGGAAATCCTTTTTTCTTGATGCAAGAGTTAAAGCGTAAAGGTGCCGATAAAATGATTTGCCACCACATTAAACAAGGTAAACTTTATATAGGTACGTCTGCTGGCTCGAATTTAGTGCAGAAAGGCTTTATTGATGATGGGGTTGATGACACGAGGTTTGGTCTTGAGTTAAATGGTGACTTTTCGGGGCTTGGATTTATTGATTTTTATTTGTTTCCGCATTACGGCCATAATTATTTTTGTAATGATAAGGAATTATTCGATAAATACTATGTCAGCGTTGACTGTATAAAGATAGCAGATAATCAAGCTGTTACTGTAGATGGTGAAAAAATCGAAACAATTACAGCCCCTAAGAGCTGTATCCCTCAAATCCCCATGCTATATAGCCATTAAACTTGAAAAATGCACTTTATTTTTCAAGTTTACACACTCGCAGAGTGTGTAGCGGCGGAGCCGTTAATGGCGTATACACGGGCTTTCCAGCGCGCAGCGCTGACTGCTGCTGTCCTTTGCCGCAGCTTCAAAAGTGTTCTTCTTTTGAAGTGAAACAAGTATAATTTTTTATTGGGCGTAACTCTACAATAAGCACTTTCTACGCTAAAATGGGAGATGCGACCCCAAAAGTGGGGTCGCATCTCCCATTTTCTCTATATCATTATCGCCAGGGATTATTATCTCCCCAGCTCTTTTGGTACTGCTTACGCCGCCGCACTATGTTGTAATTCTGCTTCATAGTCCGCCAAACATCGGGGCCGAAAAACAAGAAGAAGTTGATGAGCGAAAATATGATCGCCACCCGAGAGCTAAAGTTGCCCTGTATAAACGACCAGATGTAAAATGCCCAGTTAACCAGCGCAATGTGCTTCGCCTTTACTGGCAGGATAAAGAATAGCAGGAATGTCGCGTTCGGGTTCATATAGCAGAAGGCCAGTATCAGGGAGAGGAAGATATAGTAGTTTGTGGCAAACCCGGTGATGAACCCGGCTATAATGGCGCCCAACACCCCAAAAAACAAATACATGTTAAGCAGGGTCTTGCCCCAGACATGCTCAAGGTTATTGCCGATGCGGTAAGCTATAAAGAGGGAAAGCAGAACAAAAAATGGCGAGCCCAAGTTAGACGGAATAAGCACAAACGTTATAGCTCGCCAAAATTCCCCGTTTAGTATAAGCTCTCTGTGGAAGGCAATGAGCCCGTATAGCCCCGGCATAATGAGCAGCCAGAATACGTAAAACGCCAGCATGGTAGCCGTAATGTAGAGCATAATGTTGGTTACACCAAAACGCCGGCCCAGCTTGCGCTCCAGGCGGTAAATCCAATTCAAGGGCATCCCCCTTCCCAGGTATGTCTTCAACATTGTACCATGCGCATATACAAAAATGCCCGGACAGTTTGCAAAAAACTGTCGAGTACAATTGTTGTCGCGCATCACCGATTCTATTCGGTCACGTTAGGCAGCACACCTACTAGGCCTTGTTGTCTCCCAACTCTTCCTTGTCGAGCTCGCCGCTAAGGTCAAACTCCAGGGTTTTGCCGCAGCCGGGGCATGCGATCTCGCCTTCGTCCAGCATGTCTTCGTCCACGCAGACTTGGTCCCCGCAGGCCGGGCAGGTGACTTCGTAGAGCTCGCCCTCAAAGTCGTAATCGCCGTGGTGGCAGCCTTCGTCCTCATCTTCGTCTCCGTAGAGGTCCTCTAGAACTTCGTCCAGGTCTTCCTCTATCGCCTCGATGTCCTCGCCCATATGCTCAAGGCCCTCGCTCATCTCCGTGATAGCCAGCACCACATCGTCGAGCAGGTCAAGCGTAGCGGAAAACAGCTTGCCTTCCTTAGTGTCTTTGTCGACTCCCAGGCCCTCGGCCAGTCCTTTAAGATATGCCAGTTTTGCGTTCATATCCATGTTTTTAGTCTCCTTTTAGGCGGTTTACGCGCGTTCCATATACTCCCCAGTGCGGGTGTCCACACGTATGCGGTCGCCGATGTTTATAAAGAGCGGCACTTTTATCTCGGCGCCGGTCTCAAGTGTTGCAGGCTTCTGAACGTTAGTAGCGGTGTCGCCCTTTACGCCGGGCTCGGTCTCGGTTATTTCGAGTTCGACAAAGTTTGCCGGCTCAACGCCGAAAACCTCGCCTTTGTAAGAGAGAATCTTGACATCGGTGTTCTCTTTGACAAACTTGAAGTTGTCGTCCAGCTTGTCCGCGCCCACAGGAACATTCTCGTAGCTTTCTTTGTCCATGAAGTAGTAGAGCCCACCATCGCTGTAAAGGTACTCCATGTCCTTGCGCTCAACGAACGCGGTCGGATACTTGTCGCTGGGATTGAAAGTTCTTTCGACAACTGAACCGGTGATTACATTGCGCACCTTGGTGCGAACAAACGCAGCACCCTTGCCCGGCTTAACGTGTTGGAACTCGACGATCTGCATAACATTGCCGTCCATCTCAAAAGTTACGCCGTTCCTAAAGTCTCCGGCAGATATCATAACAATTGCCCTCCTGATGTTAGCGTTAGAACCTATGATCAATACTTGAACAGTCCCCGAGCCAGCGTTTTTTTCCGCTATGCTACGTCAATTTTTCTTGCCCAGCGAAAAAAGCGCTTCGGCTCGTGAACAATTCTCGTTATTGACCACAGGTTCTTGGTATCTTGTTATAGTCTAACCCATCTTGCAAAATTTTTCAAGTGCGGCTAACTAATTACAACTAATTCCTTGGGGCTGGCGGTCAAATTCTCGAACCCGTCCCCGATTATTGCGACCAAATCCTCTATTCGCACCCCGAACTTTCCGGGTATATAGATACCCGGCTCAACGCTGAGCACCATCCCCGGGCTTAGCATAGCCTCGCTTATCTTGTTGAAGGCTGGCGGCTCGTGAACCTCTATTCCCAGCGAGTGGCCTAACCCGTGACCGAACAGCCCCGCAAATTGTGAAGCGTCAATCAGTCCCCGGGCGGCGGCATCGACGTCTTTGCATGGGATGCCCGGCTTTATCTTCTCAAACGCGGCCTGCTGGGCGACCTGCACTATGCGGTAAACTTCCCGCTGTTCATCGCTTGGATGGCCAATCGCCACCGTGCGGGTCATGTCCGAGCAGTAGCCCTCCACCACAAAACCCATGTCGATAATCAAAAAGTCGCCGTGGCGCAGCTTCCGCTCCCCCGGCGTGGCGTGAGGCCTCGAGGAATTCTCCCCCGAGGCAACAATCACTGGAAATGCCACGCCCTGCGCCCCATGTGAGCGGCCGTAGAACTCGGCCTCAAGAGCCACCTCCCGCTCGGTCAGCCCCGGCTTTATAAAGCCCAGTAGGTGCTCAAAGGTTCGGTCAGTTATCTTCCCCGCGGCACGTATCTTGCTCAGCTCATCCTGGCTTTTACACTGTCGCAGCTCGCTCAGGGCGTCGCTCAGCCAGCTATCTTCAAGAATCGCCACTCCCTCGAGTTTTTCTCGGTAGGCGTCACGAGTTTTTAAGGTGCAGCTGGCCGCTTCCGGCGTGAGAGCGCTCAGCCCTTGCGACTTTAAGATACTCGCGATTTGCTCGTACAGCTGGTCTTGGAGGATTACCTCGCAATCCCTTACAGTGCTCTGGGCCAGCTCGTGGTAGCGCGAGTCGATGATGAGCACACCGCCCTCACGGGTGACGAGCAACGCCCCCGCGCTTGAGGGCAAGCCGGTAAGGTAAAACCGGTTGAACCTATCGGTGACAATTGCCGCACCCGTCTGTTCGGGCATTTTGCTTATCAGGCGCTCAATCCGCGTCATTACAGGACTCCTTTTGGTAGACCTTCAGCATGTACGCAGCGTCATCGATCTGCCGGCCACTGGACTCACAGATTATAGTCGGCGAGAGCCTTCGCTCAGCCAGGAGCCTCCCAAGCGGCTCAAAATCCGGGCCGTACTGTGTGTCGTCAAAGGTCAGGTGGCGAGTCTCACCCTTAGGCCCGTATTCAATTTTGGAAAAGTGTGCGTGAAAAACCCGTGCCCGCTCGGTGCCCAGTGTATTCGCAACCTTGTCCAAAACCGCAGCCATAGCCGCATAGTCGTTCACTCCGCCCTGAGTGCGGGAGTTCAGGTGCCCAAAGTCGATGCACGGTATAAACCGCTCGTCCACCCCGCAAAGGGTGAGCACCTCGTCCAGGTCGCCCAGCTGACCTATTTTGCCCATGGTCTCCGGGCAAATACGGATATGGGACAGCCTTTCCTCATCCAGCAGTTTCTGTGCACTCGTCAGGGTCTGCACAGCGAGTTCCAGCGCCTGCTCGCGTGTTCTTTTGCCCACGCTGCCCGAGTGAACCACAATCCGCTCGCCGCCCATCCAGCTGACTGCCTGGGCCGATTTTAAGATGTAGCCCAGCGAGTTCTCCCGCTTTTCCTCTTCGGATGAAGAGAGCGAGATATAGTAGGGCGCATGCAGGGAAACCGCTACGCCGTGCTCTTTTGCCTTTTCCCCAAGTGCAATGGCGGAGGCCCTGCTAACCCTGACCCCGTGGCCGCACTGGTACTCGAAAGCGGTCAGGCCTCGAGCGGCCAGGTATGCCGGCATGTCGGTCATCTTTTTGTGTACGGTTGGGAATATATCGTCTTGCCCAGCCGGGCCGAACCTAACCACAAGAGCCCTCCTCCGCCGCATGGTTCGCGGTGTGCCGTCTGCGTATTATATCCCGCTCCAGCCGGCGCTTGAGCCGGAATAACATAGTGGTTTCCGGCTCTATCGGTTTTACCAAAATAGTTCGCGCACCCCAGAGGTTGCCACCCAATATGTCGGTGAAGATCTGGTCGCCCACTACGGCTACTTTGTCTTTAGTCATCCCAAGCTTGGCTGCTGCCCGCCCAAACCCGGAAGCCAGCGGTTTTTTTGCGGTTGCCACAAAATCCATCCGCAGCTCCTCTGCAAATGGCTGTACCCGCTTTGGCGTGTTGTTGGAGAGTATCACCATTTCGATGTGGTGTTCGCGCATGACCTTAAGCCAGAGCAGCACATCTGGATCTGGGCGTGGGTTGCCGTGGGTGGTGAGGGTATTATCCACATCCAGGATAAGGCCGCGTATCCCCCAGCGATCCAACATACCGGGGGTGAGGGCAGTTATTGATTTGAGGTAAATGTCGGGGAAAAGTAGGGACACGCCAGGGCTCCTTTCGCACAAAAAGCGGACCGGTAAGTGGTCCGCTTTTCTTGCTTTATTATTTGAATTTGCGCTTGCGCGCCGCTTCGGACTTCTTTTTGCGCTTGACAGACGGTTTTTCGTAGTGTTCTCTCCTGCGCACTTCTTGGAAGACCCCGCTCTTCGCGCACTGCCTCTTAAACCGGCGCAGAGCACTGTCCAAGGATTCGTTGTCCTTTATGCGAACTTCTGACATTTCTATTTCCCTCCCCGCGCCTAGCGGCTGGAGTTATTCTCGTAGTACAAGAATATCATCTTAATTATATATGTTGCGCCCGCCCATGTCAAGGTGGTAGGGCCAGAAAATATCTGAGAACTTGCGCAGCAGGCTATATACTCAGCCTGCGGGCACCAATTGCAGTATGCCCCATACGTTGCCTTGGCGTACCCAGGCGAGACCTTCGCTGAAATTGTGCGCCCAATCGTAATCAGGCATTCTGTTGTCCACTAGCACTACATTACCCATTCTGTCAATGTACCGCCAACGGTTACTTAGCGCAACAGCAGCCACCCCACCACCGAAAGGGCTATAGGAGCTATCCACCATGTTGAAAACTAACGGAATTACCAGCTCGCCATCCTTGTTAATAAAACCATATCGTCTTGGGACACGGTCAAGGCTTGTTAGCCTTCGGCTACCCAGGTCAATATCTACATTGACAGCAGCTCGGCCATTGTTAAAAGTAAAAAAACCTATCATAGTCCGACTGGTCGATATGGTCGACTACGTTGCCTGTTGTGTCAACAAGTGCCCACTCTCCCCACTGTGATACTATAACAATTGCTAATCCTTCGGAAAACGATGACAGAAAGTTAAAGCCAATTTGGTTGCCATCTCTGTCAATCATGACATCAGAGCCAACCCAAGCAAAACCATCACTAAAAGGGGCACCTCTTTGGAAGTGAAAAGGAATCACTACATTTCCTTCTCTATCAATATAGCCCCATCCGCTATCTCTTCGCACAGCAGCCAAGCCTTCATGAAACCCCCAAACATGCGGCATCCAACTGCCATCTCGTTGTGGGTAAGAGCCAAGCGGTATTACTTCGTTACCGCCACGATTGATGAACGACCACATACCATCTTCTCTTTCTACTTTGGCCAATCCTTCTCTAAATGGGGCGACCCTGCTGAACTCAAAAGGAATGACCACTTCTCCGGTTTTGTCGATAAACCCCCATCTGTCTCCTATTTGCACAGCGGCAAGCCCTTCGCTAAAACAAAGGGCATCATCGTACTCAAGCGGTATCACTATCTCGCCACTCGAATTCACAAAGCCACTCTTGGTCAACGTAGGAGGTCTCGACATGGTGGGTACAACAGTGAGTGTTACAATGTTGTTTGTATGTTGTAAAGTGCTGACAGCAGTACCTTCGTGCGGGCGCGGGCTTGGGACATAAACCCTCCTTACATGAGACATGCCTTCACTAAAAGGTTCCGGTCTATATATCTCAAAAGATGGGCTTAACAGTGTTCCGATTGAAAAATACTCCCCGCCAAACTCGAAAGTGTTTACTCTATTCTCGGAGTGACCGAAAAAGACACTATTTGCAACCAGAACAACGCAAATAGCAAGAGCCAGAATGATGGCGACAACTAAAAACTTTCTGCGCATAATGTCATCCTTACTGCTCCGTTGTGTAGGCCTTTACCGCACAACAAAGTTCACAAGCTTGCCTGGTACCACAATTTCCTTTGCTATGGCTTTGCCGGCCAGCTGTTCCTGCACGCTCTCTTTGGCTGCGGCAATCATATCTTCCTGGGATGCGCCCGCAGGCATTTGCACCCGCGCTTTGATTTTGCCCAATATCTGCACCACGACCTCTATAGTGTCGTCCACGCATTTTTGGGGGTCGAAGTCGGGCCAAGACTGGTCGGTCACCATCCCGCCAAAACCCATGGCTTCCCAGATTTCTTCGGCCAGGTGAGGGGCGAAGGGGTTTAGCAGCAGAAGGAATGTCTTGTACTCGGCGTGGTTTAGCCCGCCCTTCTCGGTCACCTCGTTGAGCAGTGCCATCAGGGTGGCGATAGCTGTGTTAAACTTGAGCACCTCGATGTCTTCGCTGACTTTCTTGATAGCCTTGTGTATGCTGCTCTCGAGGGCAGGTGTGTATGCGTCCCCCGGCGTGCAGAGCTCCCGCAGAGCCCAGACCCTATCCAGGAAGCGCTTGCAGCCTTTCACAGATGCCGTGGACCATGGCGCGGTCTTCTCAAAGTCGCCGATGAACATCTCGTAGAGGCGCAAGGTGTCGGCCCCGGACTCCGCGACGATTTCGTCCGGGTTGATGACGTTCCCGCGGGATTTGCTCATCTTTACGCCGTCCTCGCCCAGAATCATCCCGTGGCTTGTCCGGCGGGAGTAGGGCTCGCTGGTCGGCACCACCCCAATATCGAAGAGGAACTTGTGCCAAAAGCGCGAGTAGAGCAGATGCAGTGTGGTGTGCTCCATCCCGCCGTTGTACCAGTCGATAGGCGTCCAGTATTTTAGAGCCTCGAGAGAGGCCAGTTGTTCGGTGTTGTGTGGGTCAGCATACCGCAGAAAATACCAGCTCGAGCCCGCCCATTGTGGCATGGTGTCGGTCTCCCGCTTGGCTGGTTGCCCGCATTTCGGGCAGGTAGTGTTTACCCACTCGTCCATACCGGCCAGGGGCGAATCGCCTTCATCGGTTGGATGATAGCTCTCTACCTGGGGCAGGGTCAGTGGCAAATCTTTCTCGTCCAGGGGGACAAAGCCGCAACTGTCGCAGATGACTATTGGTATCGGCTCGCCCCAATACCGCTGCCGGGAAAACACCCAGTCGCGCAGCTTGAAGTTTACCTTGGGCTCGCCCACGCCCTTTCCCTGCAGGAAGGCAGTTATTTTTTGCTTGGCTGCTTCGACGCTAAGGCCGTCCAGCATACCGGAGTTTACCATCACTCCGGTGTCGCAGTCGGTGTGGGCCGCTTCTTCGATATTACCGCCGCTGACAACCTCGACTATGGGCAACCCGAACTTCTTGGCGAACTCCCAGTCTCTTTGGTCGTGGCCTGGTACCGCCATGATGGCCCCGGTGCCGTAACTGACCAGTACGTAGTCTGAAATGAATATGGGCACTTCCGCTCCGCTTGCCGGGTTTATACCCGTGACGCCCAGCAGCTGTACGCCGGTTTTGTCCTTAGCCACCTCGGTGCGCTCGAAGTCTGACTTCTTGGCGGCGGCGGTCTGGTAATCGCGGACCTCGTCCATGTTTTGGATAACCCCGGCCCACTTCTCAACAAGCGGGTGTTCGGGGGAAACCACCATGTATGTTGCCCCGAATAGGGTATCCGGGCGGGTGGTGTAGACTTGCAGCGGATCGCCCTGGGTGGTGCCGAAGGTTATCAGTGCGCCCTCGGAGCGGCCAATCCAGTGCTTCTGGCTGGCGACTACCCTCTCGGGGTAGGTCACGCCGTCCAGGTCGTCGATCAATCGTTGGGCGTACTTGGTTATGGCCAGCATCCACTGGCTCTTGACCTTGCGCACAACCTCGCTGTGGCAGCGCTCGCAAGTACCGCCCACAACTTCCTCGTTGGCCAACACAACTTTGCATGAGGTGCACCAGTTGACCGCAGCCTGCGCCTTGTAAGCAAGCCCTTTGTGGAACATTCGTAGGAAAATCCACTGGGTCCACTTGTAGTAAGCGGGATCAGTGGTGTTGATCTCCCGGTTCCAGTCAAAGCTCAGTCCCAGGGATTTTATCTGCTCGGTAAAGCGCTTTACATTTTGCTCGGTGACCACCTTGGGGTGGACGCCTGTTTGCATGGCGTAGTTTTCCGCCGGCAGGCCAAATGCGTCCCAACCCATAGTGTAGAGGACGTTGTAGCCCTGCATCCTGCGCTTGCGGGCCACGATGTCCAGAGCGGTGTATGGCCGCGGGTGTCCGGCGTGCAGCCCCTGCCCTGAGGGGTACGGGAATTCAACAAGCGGATAAAACTTGGGCAGGGTGTAGTCTTGCTTGGCCGCAAAGACTTGCTTCTCATCCCAAATATCCTGCCACTTCTTTTCGACTTGTGCGTGGTTATATTTCAACTGAGTTACGTCCTTTCTGTTAGTGGTGGCTAGAAATTGGTAGGGGCGGGATTATCCCGCCCGGCCAGTTCTACCAGCACCCGGTCTTTCGGCACAGTTGTGTTTGCGGGCAGGATAACCCCGCCCCTACAATCGCCACCTTACACGTTTGCCAGCGTAAGGCGCCAATCTCCATATGCTACAAATCCAGCTGCCCGTCCACTGCCTTGTGTTTAGGCGCGTCCGCCCAGAGGCGCTCGAGGCAGTAAAAATCTCTCTGTTCGTTGTAGAAGATGTGGACGACTACATCGCCGTAGTCCATCAAAATCCACATAGCTGAGCTCGCGCCCTCTACCCGGCGGGGCTCTATCCCCTCGGCGGCGAATTTGTCTTCGAGTTCGTCGGCCAGTGTCTTCACCAGGGTGGTGTTCCCAGCAGAGGCTATGATGAAGAAGTCGCCTATTGAAGTGCGCTCTCTTATATCGAGCACCACAATGTCCTCGGCCTTTTTAGAATCAAGCAAGGCTACCGCCTGTTTTACAAATTGCAGCGAATCTGCCGGCATGTTAAACATCATCCTTCCTCATCAATAATTCTGGTAGTAAGTTCATTATACGCCCCCACGGCCTCTTTGACAAGGGGCAGTCCCATTTTGCAGACCTGTGCCAGGTTATGACCGAGCACAAAGTGCACTGCCTTATCCAAGCTTTGGTAGGCGGCGGCGCGGGTTTTCTCCACGCCGTCGTAGTCTCGTGTAGCTTCTATTTTGTCCGCCAGGAAGACTATTTTCTCAAGGTTTGTCATCCCTGGCCGGCCGGTGGTGTGGTATCGCACCGCGCTGAGAATCTCACGGTCGGTAACGCCCAACTCACAGCGGATGTACTCGGCGACGCAGGGCCCGTGCAAAAGCTGCGGATCGCACAGCCATTCCCGGGCAAGCTTAACCGAGCGGGCACGCAAATAGCTGCGTTGCCATTCTGTGGGATCGCACCGGCAAAGGTCGTGGAGCAGCGCAGCCAGTGCGGCTTTTCGCCAGTCTTCCCCGTGGTGGACGGCCAGGCTAGTAGCTTCTTTCTCCGCGGCCAGGCTGTGCCGTAGTCTGCGCTCATCCAGGCGGGCAGTTAGCAGGTTTATTATCTCTCGGCGTGTTATCTTCATTGCAGCGACCTCGCGCTTCCGGGGTGGGAGTAGAGCCCCCGCTCTACGATGTAGCTCCATACGTCCGGGTGGAGAAGACCCTCCGGGTTCCGGCCGGTGGCAATCATCTCCCGCACCTGGGTCGAGCTTAGCGGCTTTGCCTCTAGGCTGATTACCGCGCACCTGGCACCCCCGGCTTCAAGCACCTGCCGGTGAGCTTCGAGCATTGCCTGCTCCCCCGCTTCGCGCTGGCCGCCGCAGATAGTCGCCATCTTGAAGATTTCGGCGGGGTGCCGCCAGTCCTGAATGGTTAGGAACATGTCAGCGCCGACTATCAAGAAGAGTTCGCTGCCCGGGTATTCCCCCAGGATGTGGCGCAGGGTCTTGTAAGTGTAGCTTTTACCCTGCTGCTCCAGCTCAAAGCGGGTGACGTGGAAGAGCGGCAGGTCGCGGGTAGCTAGGCGGCACATGTTGTACCTGTCCTCGCCGCTCGCCAGGTTTTCCACCTTTTTGTGCGGCGGTGTGAAGGTGGGCACTATGATTATTTTGTCAAGGCTTAGCTGCTGGGTGTACTGCCGGGCCAGGTGAATGTGGGAATTGTGTATTGGGTTGAATGTCCCGCCGAGTAGGCCGATTTTGGTTTTTCCCGCCATGGACAGCCCCTTCCTTGGTAATGGTGCCTCGCATGTAGGGGCGAACTGTGTTCGCCCGCCAGCTAATGAAAAACTCTATAAGGGCCGGGCGACTCGGTCCTTGCGACTTTAGTTACGCAGTTCGCCCCTACACCAGCTCGATTAGCTTTTTCTCCGGATTCGGACGGTAGAGCACAAAGCGGGTGCCGATGACTTGCACCACCTGCGACCCGGTTTGTTCGGCGATCTGCTCGGCTGCCTCTTTAGAACTGTACTCGCTGTTTTGCAGCACTCGGCCTTTGATAAGCTCGCGGGCAGTCAGGGCGTTGTCGGCCCCGGTTATTACTGCGGGGCCTATGCCGCCTTTGCCAACTTGCAAGATGGTGTCGAGCGGGTTGGCGAGGGCGCGGAGCTGTGCGCGTTGTTTGGATGTGAGTGTGTACATTTTAGGTCTCCTTGTTGGTTGTGTTGCCCCACGGGTGGCAGGGTAATGCAGGTCCGTTTGTAGGTGAGGATGGCGATCGTCCCAGCTAATTCTATACACCTATTGTTGTAGGGTCTGGGTTCCATATCCGACCGCCAGGGTCAAGCTCAAGCTCAAGGTCAAGGACTTGATTTTAATTCGCCTGCGGGCGGGAATAATGTACCGCTTATGCCGCGGAGGCACTTACTTTTCTTGTCTCGCCAAGAAGAAGTAAGCAAAAGAAGGCGACTGGGGGAGAACCGGGTCTGACTACGCACAAAGGACGTGCTTCGCAGACAACTCCCAACTGCCACGCCAAAGGCATGTGGCAGTGGCAAAGACCGCCTCATCCCCCCACTGGTAGGTCAAGGGCAGGTGGGTGTGGACGGTAGTTGGGCTATACAGATGATACAGCTCCGCAGCCGACGTGTTCGTCAGTAACGGCACAGTTAGCGGCAAACACCTCACCGCGAGAATTCCTTACTCTAAACCCGGGCTCGCATAGCGGCTGGGTAAGTTTGCGGGCGGCCAAGGGCTCGAAATCCAAAGGCATCTACTGTTACTCCTGCCTCTGTTG
>Ga0131853_10001272_pt1 | contig 45291 bp, 52 predicted proteins | sample TergutLab28metaG_FD_92764 | JGI IMG/M metagenome (GOLD analysis project Ga0131853, IMG submission 92764) | Labiotermes labralis P1 segment gut microbial communities from Petit-Saut dam, French Guiana - Lab288 P1 (version 2) (version 2) | ecosystem: Host-associated > Arthropoda: Insects >... | reverse complement strand
GCATGTATTGGTTGTAGACGAAAATGTTTCCCATAACATCGTCCGTATCTTCGAGATGTACCTTGGCGGTAAGACAGCCAGAGCCATAGCGGATATGTTCAATCGTGAAGGCATACTCACCGCTAACGAATACTACTACAGTAGCATCGGAAAACCAAGCCCGTTTCTTAATTACAAGAACAAGTGGGGTAGCGCAACCATAATGAACATAATCAAGAACCCTGCCTACTATGGTGCTGTGGCAAACGGTAAACGTGCGGTTAAGTCGTTTAAGAACAAGACGATTGTACGGAAACCAGCCGATGAATGGATTATCGTCGAGGATACCCACACGCCAATAGTCAGCAAGACTATGTGGCTAGAGGCTCAGGAAGTTGGTAAGCGTAATGACAAACAGACTGTGCGACGCAGCGCAAGCGGCGAGGTGAGTTTGTTCGCCGGCATCATAAAATGTGCGGACTGCGGAAGCAATCTTGTTTTTAACCGCAAAACCCTAAAAGCCGGCACCAGAGAGTTCTTTCGATGCAGCACCTATACCCAAAAAGGGAGAGATGTGTGTCCTATGCACAATGTTGATTACGATACCCTGTACCAAGCTGTACTAGCGAGTATTCGGCAGTACGCCGTCCTTGCCGTGGAGGATGAAAAGCGGCTCATCGACCAGATTTTGAAATCCAACGATGAGTTCAAAGCCAAGAATCTTCAGCGGTACGAGAAGAGCATCCGGGAAGCAAATAATCGGATAAAGGAAATCGACGGCCTTCTCCAAAATATGTATGAAGATAAAATCGCAGGAGATATTACTGCCGACATCTTCAAGCGCATGTCTTTGAAGTACAGGGAAGAACAGACGCGTCTCATAGCTGAGGTCGAGCAACTGGAGGCTGAACTTATTGAGTGTAAGCGCGTCGAAAAAGATTTGACCGGGTGGATAACTCGCGTCAAAGAGTGCCTGACCATAGACAGCCTCACAAGGGCTATTGTGGTTGAACTGATTGACCAGATTGAAGTGTCCGAGGTCTACGATGTAGACGGCGAAAAGAATTTGGACATCGCCATCAACTACAGGTTTGGACTTCCAGGCAGCAATCCAACACCGGGACAAAAAAATAGAGCTTGCTGATAACCCCTCGCCAAAGGAAATAATCAGTAAAGCTCTATGGTGTCTCACCAGTACCCAAAAGATATTAGTGACAAGACGGAGATACAGAGAACGTCACTAATATCCAGATATTAGTGAATGTCCGGAGAAGATGGGATTTGAACCCATGCACGCTGTTACACGCCTACCCGCTTTCCAGGCGAGCCTCTTGAGCCGCTTGAGTACTTCTCCAAATATGAGACTGCAATAAAAATTAGCCTCAAAATTATATCACATTTTCGGCCGGTTTGCAAACCTTATATTTTGCTTTTTAAATATGCGGTAATAAACGTGTCTATATGTCCGTCCATGACAGCTTGGAGGTTTGTCATTTCCGCGTTTGTGCGATGGTCTTTTACAAGGTTATACGGGCAAAAGACATAGGAGCGGATTTGACTGCCCCATGCAATTTCTTTTGATTCACCACGAATTCCCTGCGCTTTTTCGGCCTGCTCGTCTTGCTTTAATTTATATAGCTTTGATTTAAGCATTTGCATTGCTCTGTCACGGTTTTTATGCTGCGATCGCTCATTTTGGCACTGCACAACCGTCCCCGTTGGAATATGCGTAATACGAATCGCCGATTCTGTCTTATTAACATGTTGGCCACCCGCACCGCTTGCGCGATAAGTGTCGATTCGAAGCTCTTCGGCAGCAATTTCAAATTCAATACTTTCGTTGAGCTCCGGCATGACATCGCATGACGCAAAAGACGTATGCCGTTTGCCTGATGAATCAAAAGGCGAAATGCGTACAAGCCTGTGAACGCCGTGCTCCGAGCGCAAGTAACCATAAGCGTTTTCGCCGCCGACAGAAAACGTAACAGATTTTATACCCGCGCTGTCGCCGTCTAAATAATCGAGAATTTCAACCTCATAGCCTTTACTTGCCGCCCATCTTGAATACAGCCGAAAAAGCATCGAAACCCAGTCGCAAGCTTCCGTTCCGCCCGTTCCTGCATGAAGAGACACAACGGCATTTGACTTGTCATACTCGCCGCTTAAAAGTGTCGCAGTCATCATATCATCAAATTTATTTACAAATCTGACGAATAGTTTTTTACATTCATCAGTCACAGAATCATCATTTTCAGCTAACCCAAGCTCAATAAGCGTCTCGATATCGTCATATTCTTCAGAGAGTTTGTTAAATTCCGCTACTTTATTTTTATGTGCTTGCAGCTCGGTTAAAAGCTTTTTAGAACGATCCATATCATTCCAAAAGTCAGGCTCAGAAGCGGCTTTTTCTATTTCTTCAATCTTTTTAAGCGCGCCCGAGACGTCAAAGTGAGTTCCCCATCTCGGTTAATTTGCCGCCGTATGGCAACAAGGAATTTTTCATTTCCTGCAATTCAAACATTTAATCAGTCCTTTTTTGTAAACTTTCGATATATTCAACCAAAGGCCGTATGACAGATTTATCAGTAAAGTCAACTGCTTTGCCATATGTTTCAAGAATACCTTTTTCTTCATCAGTCTGTTCGGATGGCGGTTTTTTTGCGATAAACTTTTTGACCATTGACATTATACCTTTACTGACAAATCCCAATTTGCTATAATCAATCCCGCCGCGAAAGTGAAAAACTTTCGAATTTGATAAGAACTCCTCTGTAAAGTTTTTCTTTAAAACTTCGGAATAATCAGTAATATCAGGGTCGCCAAGCCCAACTGAAAATACAATAATGCGCTGTTGATAATTGCACTTGCTCTCAGTTATAAGCTTTACTCCTGCGATACTTCCGGCGTACAGTCCGCCGCCGTACACTATAATATCATAATGCGCAAGCTGAGCAGGCTTAACAGATGAAGCTTCAAAAATATCCGCGCCTGTTTCCTCGGCGATCCAGTTTGCGTACTTTTTAGTGGCTCCGTATTTAGATTTATAAATTACTGCCGATTTACCCACTAAACTCCCCCTTTATTTGCTCGGCTTATAGCTGCTTTTAAGCCCGACAATTCTGTTAAAAGCAAGCTCGCCGTTTGCTTTTGAATCAAGGCAGAAATAGCCATTTCTTATAAATTGAAAGCGGTCGGATAAGGCTGCCTCAGTCATTGAATCTTCAACTACGCAGTTATTCATCTCAATAAGCGAGTTTTCATTTTTTCTATAGCCGTCGACGCTTTCAGGGTCATCAATTGTCAAATAATCGTAAAGCCTCGCTTTAGCTTTTACAGCATGTTTAGCGGACACAAAGTGAATCGTTCCTTTAACTTTTCGTCCTTCAAAACCCGAGCCGCTTTTTGTTTCATGGTCGTAAGTGCAATGAATTTCTTTAATATCCCCATCCGCGTCTTTAATAACATCTGTGCAAAGCACAAAGTACGCGCCTTTTAAGCGCACTTCCTTGCCGGGAGTCAGCCGGTGAAATTTTGAGGGAGCATCTTCCATAAAATCATCCCGCTCGATATAAAGCTCTCTTGAAAACTTAATCATCCTCTTGCCCATTTCAGGATTTTCGGGATTGTTTTCGATTTCAAGAAGCTCCTCTTTATCTTTCGGATAATTTGTTATGACAAGTTTAACGGGGTCTAAAACAGCCATGACGACTTTTGCCTTTGTTTTCAAATCTTCTCTCAAGCAGTGCTCTAAAAACGCTATGTCCGTGACGCTGTGAGCCTTTGAAAGGCCCGTCTGCTCGCAGCATGAGCGAATTGCTTCGGGTGTATAGCCACGCCGTCTAAGCCCTGCAAGGGTCATCATCCGCGGGTCATCCCATCCGTCAACTTCCTTAGAATCAACAAGGCTTTTTAAAAACCGCTTGCCAAGTATTGTATTTGTTAAAAGGAATTTTGCAAATTCAATCTGTCTTGGTCTCGGGTCAAAATCAAACTGATTAACAACCCAGTCGTAAAACGGTCGATGGTCTTCAAACTCCAACGTACAAATCGAGTGGGTTATCCCTTCGATTGCGTCTTCCAAAGGATGCGCATAGTCATACATAGGGTAAATGCACCATTCGTCACCGGTATTATGATGATGCGCATGAGCGATTCGATAGATAACCGGATCACGCATATTTATATTCGGGGATTTCATGTCTATTTTAGCGCGCAACGTTTTTGCGCCGTCGGGAAATTCACCGGCCTTCATACGATTAAAAATGTCAAGATTTTCTTCTACCCGGCGGTCACGATACGGGCTCTCTTTGCCGGGAGTATTAAGCGTGCCGCGGTACTCGCGAACTTCATCAGCCGTTAAATCACAAACGAACGCAAGACCCTTTTTAATAAGCTCGACTGCGCACTCGTAAAACTTATCAAAATAATCAGATGCAAAAAATAATCTGTCCTCCCAATCAAAGCCGAGCCACTTCACATCCTCTTTAATCGAGTTTACATACTCAACATCTTCTTTAACAGGATTAGTGTCGTCAAATCGAAGGTTGCATTTGCCGCCGTAAAGCTGCGCAAGCCCAAAGTTAAACGAAATGCTTTTCGCATGACCAATATGCAGATATCCGTTAGGCTCAGGCGGAAAACGCGTCCGAATCTTAGTAAAATCACCCTTTAAGTCCTCTTTTATATAATTGTGAACAAAACTGCCCGTGTTTTCAAATGTGTTTAGGTTTTCCATCGCTTTACCCTCTTTCCACTTCGAGCAAATACTCCTTAACGTCAAGCCCTCCTGCATAGCCTACAAGCTTGCCGTTCGCGCCGATTATTCTGTGGCATGGCACGATTATCATAATTGGATTGCGGTTGTTCGCTCCGCCGACTGCTCTAAAGCCTTTTGGGCTGTCTACCGAAATCGCAAGCTGTTTATACGTCCATGTTTCACCATATGGAACGGTTATAAGAGTGTTCCATACCCTTTTTTGAAAGTCTGTGCCCTTTAAATCAAGCGGCACGGTAAACTTTTTAAGCTTTCCCGAGAAATATTCGTCGAGTTCATGCTTCGTCTGTTTAACTACATCAGTTTCGCGCTGTTCATACGCAAAATTGCTAAAATCACCGCTTGTCACATCTGTAATATGGCCGTTTTCCTCAGCGATTAACAATTTTATCTTAGGAAAATCGTATATAAAGCCGTTTTTCATGTCATCACCTACTTCTATAAAATCGGCGACAGAAGCCTTGAAATCGCTTCCCGCGCCTTTGTGAATTTAGACCTTGCTTCGTAATTTTCAATGGTAAGTTCCGAGGAATTCTCGATATCCTCAAAGAATTGGTATGTAAGCTCATCAGCGACTGATTCGGAGTAAATAAATGCGTTTGTTTCAAAGTTTAGCTTAAAGCTTCGAACATCCATATTCGCCGTGCCGACCGATGATATCATATCGTCAATAATTACAACTTTGCTATGAATAAAGCCGCCTTCGTATTCATAGCATTTAACTCCTGCTTTTAAAAGCTCGCCTATATATGACAGCGCAGTCCAGTATACAAAAGGATGGTCGGGGTTTTTAGGTATTAAAATGCGCACGTCAATTCCGGCCAGCGCCGCGACCTTAAGCGACTCAAAAATGCTCTCGTCGGGTATGAAATAAGGTGACGAGATATAAACGTTCTTTTCTGCCTCAGTTATCATTTTTTTATACGCGTATTTTATGCTGTCCCATTCAGTATCAGGGCCGCTTGATACAATTTGCATTTTAACACTGCCGACAGGCGGAAGCTCAGGAAAATATTTTTCTTCAAGCAGAACTTTATTTTCGGAGGCTTTTGCACAAAAGTTCCAGTCCATCATAAACCTAAGTTGAATCGTTTTAACAGCCTCGCCAACGATTCTTAAATGCGTATCGCGCCAGTTACCGAATTTTTTTGACTTACCGATATATTCAACGCCAACGTTGAACCCGCCTATATAGCCGATTATACCATCGATTATAACAAGCTTACGATGGTTTCTAAAGTTAAGCCTGGCCATAAACGGGCGAAAAAATATTTGAAAGTTTCCGCCGGCTTCTACAAGCGGTTTAAACATTTTTTTCGAATGACCGTAGTTACCTATGCCGTCAATGAACACTTTAACTTCAACGCCTTCGGCCGCTTTAATCGCGAGTTCATCTATAATCTGCCGACCAAGCGCATCGTTTCGGAAAATGAAATATTGAACATGAATATGACTTTCAGCCGTTCTTATGTCGTCAATTAAGCTTCCAAACTTATCCATCCCGTCGTGAAAAACTATAACATCATTGTTAAGAGTAAGTTCTCCGCGGCCAGAATTTGAGTTTAAGTACACCATGTCGTTAAACCGTTCGCTGCTTGGTATCGAAAGGATGTTCGTTTTACGATTATTCAGGCTTAAATCATCAATTGCGATTTTATCGCTTTTTACAAATTCTTCATAAAGCTCTTCATCTTTTTGGCTTTTATTTGCAAAATGGCGCGTTTTGCGCCCCGAAAAGCCGATTAAAATATAGAGCAAAAACCCGAGGTACGGCACTAAAAGGGCGATGATAAGCCAAGCCCAAGTGCTTTTAACGTCTTTTCGCTCATAAAAAACGATAAATAACGCAAACAAAACGTTTACGCCAATGAAAGAACCTAAAAATATACTGATTGCGACCAGCAAAAATTTCTGCCTCCCAAAATTTTTTAAGTATTATATCTGTCAACTAACCTGCTTTCGTCAGATTTTTGAGTGCTTTTTTATTTGACAGGGAAGTGTGGTTCCGTGCGAACCCAGAGGTTCGTGCGGGTTCCACTGACGCAGTTCAAATGAAAAACAAGCCAAAAAGATGGCGAAGGCAGGTTAGTTGACAGGTCTATTATAACATAATAACGGCAAAAATGCAAATCAGCTACCTATTTCCTACTCTCTCGTTAAGCCGGTTAAATCACAAAGTAGGATTACCAACTTCCCTACATCATTTTTAGCCATCTCATATACCATATCAATTTTTATATCTTCGTAAACGTGGAACAATCTGTTTCTAAGCCCTATCAACATATGCCACTCTTCGCGAGGATAGCTCTCCATAAACGAATCACTAAGCATGTTCGCCTTTTCGCCCAACTGACCTAACGCGTACAATACCGCATCCTGCAAATCCAAATCTGAAACAAATTTATCAAGGGTCACATCTTTCATCCTTCTATCGACTCTGAGGGTAAATTCCAACATACTTGCTAAGATTTTTCTATCTATTTCGTTCATAGATAACAACCCCCTCTCTCATTATCGCGCTATAGGTTTCTGATGGATTTTTAACTTCAGACAGTTCAAATATGTCTGTATTTAGAGGTATGACATTATCAATTTTATATATTGCGCTAAACAGCTTCCCGCCTTTTAGCGCACCGCCACTGTCTATCACCAAATCTATATCGCTAGATTCGCTTTGTTCGCCTCTAGCATAAGAACCAAAAACAATTACTCTTTGCAAGCCAAGTTCGTCAGCTATCGGTGATATTGCTTTGCTTAATAAGTCTAAAGACGGCATATTTTCCCCTCTTTCAGGATTGAACTAATGTTTCAATATTGCTAAAATCATCACCTTGTCCAATTGCACTTTGAACAACGCCAAGAAGGAGAATTATTATAAGCAGTGATAGTAGGCTCCTTCTTTACAAAACCCTCTCCGCCACAATTAACACAAAGTCTTTCTCGCCTCCAAGAATCTATCTGTTCTCGCTTTTGTCGATCTTCTTTTCGCTGTTTTTCTTCAGCAACAACAAAGCGAAAATATGCCGAAGAATCAGAAGAAACATCAAAGCCACAACTTGGACATGCTTTTGCCGTGCTGCTAACACCACGTCTATTGCATTCTGGACAATTAATCAAAGCCATTTTACTTCATCCCCTTTGCCGGTAGCTTTTAAAATAAAATATGAACATATCAAGTAGCATGATAAAAAAGATGATTGCGGCAAAAATCAACGGACAGTAAGCCCCGTTTCTTTGCGCTTCTCATCAATAAGTTTCAACATAGCGTTTGCGCCTTTTGCAATGTCGGCTTTTTCTTCTTCAAATGTCATATTTTTACGCTTCTCATAATTATATTCTCGTACTTTGTGAATGTCTTCAATAGTGAAGTCTTTACTGATTTTTAGCTCTTTCATTTTTAACTCACTCCTTCAGATAACCGAAGTATCAAGATAAATTTTGAGTTTTCGCATATATTAACCCTCCTAATTATTAAAGTTGTCCCCACCCCGAATCCTCTTAAGCGACTCCTTAATTTTTTTCTCAACGCCGTTTTCGGTTGGCTTATAATAAATCTTTCCTTTAAGCTCATCGGGTAAATACTGCTGCGGAACGTAATTATTTTCGTAAGCATGTGAATATTTATACCCGACGCCGTGTCCCAACGCCTTTTCACCCGCATAGTTTGCGTTTTTAAGATGCAAAGGAATCGATTTAACTTGAATATTTGCTACATCCCTGCTTGATTTTTCAATAGCATCCAAAACGGCGTTTGATTTTGGAGCGCATGCAATATATAGCGCAGCTTGAGCAAGGTTTAGGCGGCATTCGGGTAATCCGATAAAGTCAGTCGCAGTCATAGCGGAAGTCGCGACCATAAGCGCGTGAGGGTCAGCATTTCCGACATCTTCAGACGCACAAATTACAATCCTCCGCGCAATAAACTTAGGATCCTCCCCTGCGTACAACATCCGAGCGAGATAGTACATAGTCGCATCAGGGTCAGAACCTCGCATGCTTTTAATAAACGCGGATATCGTGTCATAGTGGCTGTCGCCTGTTTTATCGTAGCCGAGTGCACGGCGGCGAATACACTGCTCCGCGACTTTGATATCGACATAAATACCGCTGCTTGCGCGCGGTTCGGTGGTTAACGCCGCAAGCTCAATCGCGTTAAGAGCTGTTCTTGCGTCACCGTTCGCAGCATCGGCAAGAAAGTCAAGCGCATCGTCGGTTATTTCGATATTAAACTTGCCAAGACCTCTCTCTTCGTCCAAAATCGCACGTTTGATCAGAGACTTAAGGCTGTCTTTTGTATGCGGTTCAAGCTTAAACACTGTAGAGCGCGAAATAAGCGCTTTATTTACTTCAAAAAATGGGTTTTCTGTCGTCGCGCCGATTAAAATAACAGTGCCGTCCTCGACAAACGGCAGAAGTGTGTCTTGCTGCGTTTTGTTAAAGCGATGGATTTCATCAATGAAAAGGATTGTCCGTTTGCCTGTTGTGCCAAGTTCACGCCTGGCGTTTTCAACCGTTTCTTTTATATCGCTTTTGCCCGATGTCGTTGCGTTTAACGTCCTAAAGTCTGATTTTGTCGTGTTCGCAATTACTTTTGCAAGAGTCGTCTTGCCTGTGCCCGGCGGGCCGAACAAAATAATGCTCGTAAGCCGGTCTGCCTTTATCGCGCGGTACAAAAGCGTTCCCTGCCCGACAATATGTTCCTGCCCGATGAAGTCTTCAAGCGTTTCAGGCCGAAACCGGGAAGCAAGCGGCGCCTCTTTTTTAAGTTTTTGATCCGCTTCATAATCGAAAATTGTCATGAATTTTCTGGCCTCATAATACTTTTTACATCTCTCATTCCGTGTAAAATGCGGTGAATTTTAATAATTTTTTCCTCTTCATAAACATTATAAAATAAAACATATTTGTATGGTAAAATCGCATGGCGAAAGTAATCATCATATTCATAGACCGAATACATAAAAGGATGATAGGACAAAACTTTTTCAAGCCTCTCTATGCTCTCTTAGGCTAGACATCACCTCTTCATGTGAAAACCAAACAGTGTTCGGATCAGCAGCCTCTGCTTTAGACTTTTCAAGCTCTTCCTGTATATATCGTTTATAAAGCTCTTCATTATAAAATTTATAAAATTTTTCATCATTCAAATCAATAGATATTTTAGCCATTGACATATTTATCACCTCATTTAATCTCCACAATCCCGCCCATATAAGGCACAAGCGCTTTCGGGATTTTCACACGGCCGTCTTTTTGCTGGAAGTTCTCAAGTATCGCGGCTGTTGTTCTTCCCGCTGCAAGGCCCGACCCGTTAATCGTATGGACAAGCTGTGCCTTTTCGCCTTGAGCTTCTTTATATTTAATGCCCATGCGCCTTGATTGGAACGATTCAAAGTTTGTGCAGCTTGAAATCTCAACGTATCTGTCATAACTTGGCATGTAAACTTCGATATCATATGTTTTAGCTGATGCAAAGCCCATATCGCCCGTACAAAGCGTCACAACTCTGTACGGAAGCTCCAAAAGTTCAAGAATCGTAGTTGCGTCTTTTAAAAGCGCGTCAAGCTCTGCGTAAGAATTTTCGGGCTTTACAAACTTCACAAGCTCAACTTTATTAAACTGATGCTGACGGATAAGCCCGCGGTTGTCACGCCCTGCCGCACCTGCTTCCGCTCTATAGCAAGATGTGTACGCGCAATGATTGATCGGCAATACACTTCCGTCTAAAATCTCATCGCGGTACATGTTTGTGACAGGAACTTCGGCCGTTGGGGCAAGAAAATAGTCGGTGTCTGCGACTTTAAAAGCGTCATCCTCAAACTTAGGAAGTTGGCAAGTGCCAAACATGCTCGTCCTGCTTACCATTTGCGGCGGCATAATTTCTGTGTATCTATGCTTATCAATATGCGTGTCAAGCATAAAATTAATTATCGCACGTTCAAGCCTTGCACCCAACCCTTTATAAATCGTAAATCGGCTACCTGTAACTTTCGCGGCTCGCGCAGGGTCTAAAATCTTAAGATTTTCGCCCAAATCCCAATGCGGAACTGGTTCAAAGTCAAATTTTGCAGGCTCGCCCCATTTACACACTTCGACATTATCGTTTTCATCTTTGCCAAAAGTCACGCTTTCATGAGGCAAGTTGGGGATATTAAACATCAGCTGTTCGATTTTTTGCTCAATTTCCTTAAGCTCAGGTTCAAGCCCCGCAATTTGTACGCCAATTTCTTTTGACTGTGCAAAAAGCCCCGCCGTGTCCTTGCCTTCTTTTTTATAATTCGGCACTTGCTTTGACAACGCGTTTTGCTGCGATTTTAAAAACTCAACTTTAGAACGCACTTCCCGTGCTCTTTCATCGAGCTGTAAAAACATATCAATGCCAAAATCCTCACCGCGTGTGAGAAGCCGCTTTTTTACTTCATCGAAATTATTTCTGAGTTCTTTTACATCTAACATTTATTATGGAAGCCTCCTTAAATTATATTAAGTAACCATGTCCTATTAACTTACTGCCTTCGTATAAGCCAATATTTAACCCGCTCTTAATTTTATCATAGAAGTTTTCTTCAAATTGAAAGTCTATATTAACTTCATAATCAACTCCAAATTCCATAGTTTCAATCTCTTGGTTTATTGGAGTTATTAGGCAAGATGTATGCTCGTCTCCTATTTTCATTTGCGGTCTGTAACCTGATAGAGGCGGGTTAAAACGTCCGCCTTCTTCTTTATTTAAAAACCTCACTAAAGCTTTATGTTTCATAACACTCGCCTATCCTTTCTAAAAATTCTATCGGGAACTTCTAAGTTTTTATTTTCGTTTATAGCAAAACGATATTCACTTTCTATTTCGACTATTCTGTAAAGCCCATTCAAAGAAATATCACCGCTCATCTTTTATCATGTAGTAATTCAAATAACTTAGACTTGATACTCTCAAAATAATCCTATCTACAATTATAGCCTTTTGCTTTTGCACTGTCAAATTTGAAAAAATACTACCAAGTATCCTTGTGTATCTTCTCTGTTGCAGAAACTTCTTTTTGTTTTGGCGCAGTTGCGTTTTTTGAAGGGTATCCAAGCGCAATATAGCATGGCATAACATAATCGGCAGGATGGTTAATTATGCGTTTGATATGCTCCGATTCATCATCCATAGGTATTCTTGTAACACCAAATATACCTTCCGCGGCGGCGGCTAGAAGAATGTTTTCTATACACAACCATATAGACGCAAAGGCATTAAGCGAACTTAACGATTCCGGCTGAAGTAATGGCTCATCTTGATGAAAAAACGGCAAAATCAAGCAGCCTGCATTATATAGCATCGAATACTGTTTCGGAACGCCGTCTAAGTACATTGCCCTTTGAATATTATCCACAGAACCCCACGAATCCAACCAATCACTCACATCAGATTCAGAAAATGACTTAGGGATTATATTCAAAAGCTCCGCTCGCTTATTTTTGTCGTTTATAACGACAAACTCCCAACTTCTCATATGATCATTTGTCGGCGCCTTCAACCCCGCGCTGATAATTTTCTCAATTACAGCCATATCTATCAGCCTGCCCTCAAAATCCCGTATCGTCCTGCGAACGCTTATTGCTTCGTAAATGTTCATATTATTAATATCCTCCATAAGTTGATAGTTTCGAATATTGTCATAGGCTTCACTTCCTCTCAAAGAGAAAGTGCAAACCTTAACCACCCTTATGCGCTTGTGCCAGCGATATTATATCAAAATTTTCCCATTGCTTCAATATTTAAAGGATATGAAAAGAATATCTATACAGTTGCTTCCTTTTCACCTAGCAGCCAAAGTATATCAACTTTCATAGCTTTTGAAATCGCAAGCAGCTCATAATCTGCAACGACACGTTCCTCATTCTCTATTTTAGAGAGAGTTGATTGTGAAATCTCTAAACCGCTAAGGCTGAGACGTGCAAACAAATCCATCTGCTGCAATAACGGGTTTTGCATGGCGCGATATATGCGTAGTCTATGACCGATTATGTTTCTTCCTTTGCTTTTTTCCATGCTAAAACCTCCTTTAGTATTCTATATCATTGTTCCTGAGAGCTATCTTATCTCCTGCTCCAACTTATGAAATATATCCGAATCGAAAAATTCCACTAAAGACATTTCTAATCCATCGCATAACTTTTTTAACGTAATAACAGACATATCTTTTCTGTTACTGTCGAGCAGACTATATACAGTTGATGCTGTCATACCTGAACGAACAGCCAAATCGTTAGCGGGCATGTTCCTACTGCTGCATATTTGGAGCAATCTTTTCACGATTGCCGGTTTTATTGTCATATGGATTATCCCTCCTTAGAGCTATTTTACTTCTTGCTCAAGAGCATGAAAATCAGCAGCGCTAAAAAATTCTTCAAGAGTTATTTCCAATCCATCACATATTTTTTTAATTGTGACAATACCGGGATTTCTGCTTCTCCCATTAACAATATTCTTCATGGTTCCGGACGGTATGCCTGAATAATTCGCAAGGGCATTAAACGACCATCTTTTAGATTGACACAGTTCAATAACCCTATTCTGCACTGCTTCTCTTGTATCCATATAAACCCTCCAAATGCTTTATAGTCTATTTTAAGCATTAAAAAGCCAGTTAATGCGCTTTGTAAGCCCTTTATAGATTATATATACACCATCACTTGATTATGGATTTATAATGCGCTATTATGGCGTATATATAATCCATTAGGAGGTTTTTTATGAAGCTCTCGGAAGAAAGCACTTGTTGCTTTACAGGCCACAGAATGCTCCCTCAAAAAAAGGTTGAGCAGATTTTAAAACAGCTTAATAAAGCTGTAGATAAGCTAATCAGGTAAACTGGATTTTAGCTTTTGGAGTATGTCTTTTGTTTGTGGACTATAGTGCAGTTGCAGTTAAGAACCTTCTTTTTTCCGGCGAAAAAAGAAGCAAAAACGCCTTTAGACCGACGGGGACACCCCGCCCTCCCCGAATAGGTAGTGTACAACAGCTGACAATACTGGCTTGCGCTGACAATCGGGCGTGCTTCGCACCATGCCCGCGCTTTGCTGCGCTTATGCTCGCATTGCCACAAGTCAGCAGCAAAACATTAAATTGGCGGTGCAGAGAAAGCGCTATGAGTCTTTTAAACCGGGCAAGATGCGAAGCACGCCCGAAGGCCTACGCAAGCCAATACAGAGCAATTGCGTTGCACTACCTATTCGGGGAGGGCGGGGTGTCCCCGCCGGTCTTAAAGGGCGTTTTTGTTACTTTTTTTGCCCCCTAAAAAAAGTAAGCGGTCATTGCAGCTGCACTATAGTTTAAAAGCTATAGTACTATAATAACATAAAATATACCCAAAAAAACATCATCTTTTTCTCAGCTTTTATTATGTTTACACTAAAAAACAACCGCCTCGGATTACTCCAAGGCGGCTACTTCTAATTTCGGGTTTCTTTTAAGTGAAAATAGCAGCATAAATATTGCAAAGGCTATTCCAAGCGAGATGGCAAGTGTATATTGAAAAAATGTATCAGCCCTAAGCATTGCCGCCGCAAGCCATATCCAAACAAGCAAGACTGACATCATGTTATATCCAAAGCCAAACTGACCATCTTCCGGCTTTCGTGACTTTATCCAAAAAACATGAGTCGTTACGGCAACTCCTATCGCAGACACTAAAATTTGAACCCACAACAGATTTATAAGAAACATGGAAAAGATCATCCCCGACCACATAAACGCACATGTTCGGATTTTGTACGCCATAGTGATGCCGCGCTTGTTGTGGTAGTTATCAAGATATGGGCCTAAAAATCGGCTTTTAAGTAACCACGCGTGCATCTTAGGATTTGCCTTAGCAAAGCATATCGAGGCAATGATAGCAAATATCGTAGTCGGCCAAAGAGGAACAAATATGCCAATAATGCCGAATATAACATTTATCATGCCCAAAATATTGAGAAGCAGATTTTTTATTTTAAAGCTCATGGTAATCAGCTCCAAACTTTAGAATGAGTTTTTCTTAGCCTTTCGGTATGATCGGTTATAGCAGCAAGCTCTTTTACCTTGTTAAGATCAAGCCCAAGCGCATCCGACAACCGATTCCCGTAGTCCTCATCAGCCATATAGCAATGTGACACGTGGCGGTATTTAATATTTTCCGTTACAGGTGCGATGTCTCCGGCTGTGTTTGAAATCAAAACTCGTTTTTTGTCTTCATCAAGCAAGCGATAAAGATCACCTGGCTGATAGAACACGTCATCGTTTTCATAGTAACGGTCATGTCGGTCTATTGTGCCGTCCATTTCAAAAGGCGGCTCTTCAAACTCCGGTTGATCTTCCCATTCATCATATGAGTTAGGGAAATATCCTTTTGTCGCGCCATAGTTGCCGTCAACTCTTAAAGCGCCGTCACGATGATAACCGTGAACAGGTACTCTTGATTGATTTACAGGAATTTGATGATGGTTTACACCAAGCCGATATCTATGTGCATCACCGTAAGAGAATAAACGGCCTTGAAGCAGCTTATCAGGCGAAACTCCTATGCCCGGTACTAGACTGCCGGGATTAAACACTGCCTGCTCAACATCTGCAAAATAATTTTCAGGATTGCGATTAAGCTCCAGCTCACCAACTTCAATAAGCGGATATTCTTTTTGGCTCCAAACTTTTGTTATGTCAAAAGGATTGTCACGGTGATTTTTCGCCTGTTCAATTGTCATAACTTGAATATACATTGTCCATTTTGGAAAGTCGCCATTTTCGATCGCGTCAAACAGGTCGCGCTGAGCGGATTCTCTGTCTCTTGCGATAACGTCAGCCGCCTCTTCATTGCTTAAATTTTTAATGCCTTGTTTTGTTTTAAAGTGGAATTTAACCCAAACACGCTCTTTATCTTTGTTCCACATTGAAAACGTATGCGAACCGAAGCCGTGCATATGTCTATATCCATCAGGAAGCCCTCTATCACTCATTACGATTGTAACTTGGTGAAGCGCTTCCGGGAGCATAGTCCAAAAATCCCAATTGTTTTGCGGCGAACGCATATTCGTTTTAGGGTTGCGCTTGACAGCGTGGTTAAGATCAGGGAAGTGCATCGGGTCACGCACGAAGAAAACGGGCGTGTTGTTTCCTACTAAGTCCCAATTGCCTTCATCAGTGTAAAACTTAACAGCGAAACCGCGAATATCGCGCTCTGCGTCAGCCGCGCCTCTTTCACCTGCAACTGTTGAAAATCTCAAAAACAGTTCGGTTTCTTTACCGATTTTGTTGAAGATGCTTGCGCGGGTATACTTTGTAATATCATTTGTTACAGTAAACTTGCCGAATGCACCGCTGCCTTTCGCGTGCATACGCCTTTCAGGTATAACTTCTCTGTCAAAATGCGCCATTTTCTCTAAAAACCACAAATCTTGCATTGCAAGCGGGCCTCTAGGCCCCGCGGTCACAACGTTTTGATGATTAGAAACGGGCGCTCCCGATTTAAAAGTAAGCTTCTTTTTATCGCTCATAATATCTATCTCCTTTACATATATCATATTGACCTTATGCAACAAATTTCTTAATGATAATTAACTGCAATAAGAACTTAATGCTATTATAGCATTCAATTCCTAGTAAGTCAATAGGTAATAAAGGGTTTATTTTATTTTTTTTTATCATTTCAACGCAATGTACCGTGTTGCATATTGTATTGAAATGATATTATTGCTTGTAAACTATAATGCAGCTGTAATGACCGCTTACTTTTTTTAAGGGGCAAAAAAAGTAACAAAAAAGCCCTTTGAGACCAGCGGGGGCACCCCGCCTACCCCGAATAGGGAGTGCAACGCAGTTATTCTGAATTGGCTTACGTAGGCCTTCGGGCGTGCTTCGCATCTTGCCCGAAAAACCTTTTTCTCAAGGATTTTACCTGCATTTCAGCTTAGCTTCATTACCACTTTTAGGCAACAGGTCAACACCAAAAACCGCGCAGCGGAAAGCGCAAGGCGGGCTGATGCGAAGCACGCCCGCCCATCAGCAAGGCTAGTAGCGTGAGCTGAACTGTACTCCCTATTCCGGGGAGGGCGGGGTGTCCCCGCCGGTCTAAAGGGCGTTTTTGCTTCTTTTTTCGCCGGAAAAAAGAAGGTTCTTAACTGCAACTGCACTATTTTTCAATATGCGCCAATATTGTATACATGCGATGAGCCGCATGTATACAATGCAATGAGTAGCTTATTGGATTTTGAAGTGTGTTTTATGATTCAACTATAGCGCAGTTGCAATAACCGCTTACTTTTTTTAGGGGGCAAAAAAAGTAACAAAAAAGCCCTTTAAGACCAGCGGGGACACCCCGCCCTCCCCGAAAATGGGGTGCAATGCAGTTGTTTTTATTGGCTTACGTAGGCCTTCGGGCGTGCTTCGCACCTTGCCCGAAAATTCGTTTTCTCAAAATGTTTTCTCTACACCACTATTTAATGTTTTGCTGCTGCCTTATGGCTATGCGACACACGCGCAGCAAAGCGCGGGCATGGTGCGAAGCACGCCCGATAGCCAACGCAAGCCGGTATTGTCAGCTGTTGTACACTACCTATTCGGGGTAGGCGGGGTGTCCCCGCCGGTATAAAGGCGTTTTTGCTTCTTTTTTCGCCGGAAAAAAGAAGGTTCTTAACTGCAACTGCACTATAGTCCACAAGCAAAAGACACACTCCAAAAGCCAATAAGCAGTTTAAGATGAAGAAATATGTCGTATACTGGCATTGAATAGTATCTACTTCCTATAAAGCTTGCTGCCCTGGTAGACAGCTTCAGACGTTAAGTTCACGCCGAGCTTTCTAAAGACGTTGTTATCCACTTCAGCAAGAATCACAGTTGAATGAGCCTCACAGCCTCTTAACCTGCTTAATTGACTTATAGCTTTTTCGGCTGTTTTATCCGTTACGGCGCAAATTGATAATGCGATAAGCACTTCATCCGTATGAAGCCTTGGGTTGCGATTTCCCATTTGTCCTGTTTTAAGCATTTGAATTGGTTCTATAATAGTTGGGGAAATAAGCTCTACATTGTCGTCGATTCCGCCTAACTTTTTTAAAGCGTTTAAAAGCGCTGCAGATGACGCGCCAAGAAGCGATGATGTTTTACCTGTTATAATTTCACCAAAATTTAGCTCAATGGCCATCGCTGGGGCGTTTGTTTCTTCTGATTTTTTAAGCGCTGCTGCCGTTACTTTTCTATGTTCAGTTGTTAGCTTTGCCTGTCGCATTATGTATCCGATTTTGCTTACCGCATCGTCTGATGTAAAACCGCGTTTGTTTTCGCATAGAATTTTATAGTGCCTTCGGATTATTTCGTCAAGTCCTGCCTCAGACACAATGTCGTTATCTATAATACATCTGCCTGCCATGTTAACGCCCATGTCGGTTGGGGATTTATATGGACAGCTTCCGTAAATTTCTTCAAAAATCGCTGTTAAAACGGGGAAAATCTCTATATCACGATTATAATTAACTGCTTTTTCGCCATACGCGTCCAAATGATACGGGTCGATCATATTAACATCATTTGATTCAGCTGTAGCCGCTTCGTAAGCTAAGTTCACAGGATGGCTAAGCGGTAAATCCCAAATTGGGAACGTTTCAAATTTTGCATATCCGGCTCTTACGCCGCGCAGATTTTCGTGATAGAGCTGTGAAAGGCAGGTCGCCATTTTTCCGCTGCACGCTCCCGGCGCGGTTACGACGACAAGCGGACGCGTCGTTTCTATGTACTGATTTTGACCGTAGCCTTTTTCGCTTACAACTAAAGGTACGTTTGTTGGATAGCCGGCGATTGGATAGTGAAAATAAGTTTTTATGCCCATTGATTCAAGCCTGCGAGAGAAACTTTCCGCGTTTGGCTGTTTAGTATAATGCGTAACGCATACACTGCCGACATAGAGCCCAATTTCACGAAACGCATCTATAAGCCTCAAAACATCAGAATCATAAGAAATTCCCACATCGCTTCGGATTTTGTTTGACTCTATATCTTTTGCATTTATGACGATAATAATTTCGGCCTTATCCGCCATTGTCATAAGCATTCGAACTTTACTGTCGGGCCTAAACCCGGGCAAAACCCGGGATGCGTGGTGATCGTCAAACAGCTTACCGCCGAATTCAAGATATAGCTTACCGCCGAATTCTTCAATTCGCTTGTTAATGTACATTGACTGTGTCGCAAGATACTTATCATTGTCAAATCCAATTTTTGACATAGCGTATACCTCTAATATATTATAATTTCCTTGCCAAAAAGGCGCTTATCTTCGAAGTTGATTTTACTTTCATATTCTTTAGGGACAGATATCGTGTTTGGGTCGCCGTCTGAGACATATCTTTGAATAGGGTTATTTTTGTAATATTCAATACACCATCCCAAATCGGTTTCCGCGTTTTCCGACGCGCGAACTCTTGGCGCGTTAAGCGGGTCAAAATCAATATGCCCCGGTGTTATCGATGCGCCGCTTTGGCCTTCTCGCAGGGCAATGTCGTAATTATAATCGACATTATCATAAGCGCCTTTTATAGCGAACTCTCTAAGAGCGGTTTTAGGGCGCTGACCGTATGGATACACAAGGCTTCTGATTACGTAACCTTCAGGCAGAAGCGTCGTAAGGCTATTATGCGCACTTCCGATTTCTTTTTGAAGTTCACTTTCGCCAAGCTTTTTTAAGTTCGCGTGCGTATTTGTATGGTTGGCGATGTCGTAGCCGTTATCTATCAAATATTTAAGACGTTCCGCTACAGTTCCCGCGCCTTCAAAAGGCTCGTCAATACCAATTATTGCGAAGGTTGCAGTGTTGCCGAAGTCGGGATATTCTGCTGCGAATTTTTGCATAATATCAACCATACAGCCTTCTTTTGAAACGAGACTGCCGCTTGCATCTTCTTCCAGCGCGAAAGTCGAATTTATACCATCATCAAAGACGAACGCGACAGGCGAAGTTCCCGCCGGGACGCTTATGTTATTATCAATAATATCATTTAGCGAGACAAGTCGATAGCCTGCACTATATAAGTTGTACAAATCTTTTTTAAAATCTTCTGCCGTGCGCTGATAAGGCGCATGTGGTTTTTTTGTAACAAGGCCGTGGTACATAATTATCATTATGTTTCCCATTTCGTTTGGCGCGATTTCATTATAATCTATGTCAGGCACAGAAGCAAGCGGGCCTGTCGCTGGCAGACTTGCAGTTGTCGGACTTGCCGCCGCCGGTATATTAAACATACCAAAAGCCATCATAAGTAAAATTATTAATTTTTTAAACATATCATATCCCCCTAACTTGCATAGGCGAGCAGCAGCGCCCGAAAGATGTCGGTGCTGCAAAGCAGCATCCTCGCAATGTGGGGAGCATGAAAGCAGCCAGCCTAAAATCGTATAGGGATATTGTTGCTTAATTATTAAGGATTATTCTCAGGAGGCATTTCCAAAGTAATACAGCCGAGCTTTGCTCCTCTGAATTCATCGAGAAGTATTTCAGACGTTCTGTTTAGGTCAATTTCAGAGCCTTTTTTGATAAAGCCGCGCGCCTTTCCGATTCTAAGTAAAACTTCTTCCGGATCATCATCATCGTTTATTCCAATTTTATATCTTTCGATAAGCCGCTCCGGATACAAAACAGTTAACGCCTTTATAAGTTCGACAGAAAGTGAGTACATGTTCATAATATCATCTTTTACCGCGCCTGTAAATGCTAAATTAAGCCCAATTTTCTCGTCATCAAACTTCGGCCACAAAATGCCGGGCGTGTCTAAAATATCAAAGTCTTTTAACACTTTTATCCACTGTTTGCCTTTTGTAACGCCGGGCCTGTCGCCTGTTTTGGCCGGACTGCCACCTGCTAATTTATTTATAAACGTTGACTTGCCAACGTTTGGAATGCCGACTATCATAACGCGTATCGGTGTAAAAATCCGTCCGCGCTTTTTGTTGTTTTCAATTTTTTCGCGCATAAGCTCTCTTGATTTCGCGACGATGTCTTTAACACCCGGCCCTTTAATCGAGTTGACCAAAATGACAGAAAGGCCTTTTTCCGCAAAATAATCCTTCCAGGTTTCAGTCGCTTTAGGGTCTGCAAGATCCGATTTATTAAGCGCGACTATACGGCGCTTATTACCTGCCAAAGCGTCAATATCAGGGTTTCGGCTGCTGAGCGGGATACGCGCGTCTAAAAGCTCGATAACAACGTCAACGAGTGAGATATTTTCAAGTATAAGCCGCTTGGCTTTTGCCATATGCCCCGGATACCATTGTATTAACATTTCTTTACTACCCTTCCAAAAAACAAAAAGGCTGCCCCGGTTTTGGCAAGACAGCCCAAATTTCTAAACAACTAAACTTTTTTACGCATAAGAACTTCTTTAACCTTAGCTTTTTTGCCAACTCTGTCACGTAAGTAGTAAAGCTTCGCGCGTCTGACAACGCCGCGCCTTACGACTTCGATTTTTTCAATTCTCGGTGAGTTAAGCGGCCAAGTTTTTTCAACGCCAACGCCGTATGAAAGCCTTCTGAGTGTAAACGTTTCGCGGATTCCGCCGTTTTGACGTTTAATAACCGTGCCTTCAAACACTTGGATTCTTTCTTTTGAGCCTTCCACGATCCTGTTATGAACGCGGATTGTATCGCCGATATTAAAAGGCGTAATCTCACTTTTAATTTGCTCTTTTTCAATATCTTTAATAATTTGGTTCAAGATGTTTCCTCCTTCCCTCATAGATGTTCTTAGCCTCATATTTTTCGCCAGCGGAACATCCGTATCACAAGTCATACCGTGGTAATATATCATAGCATTTCATAAAATGCAATACTTAACAGTGATTAAATTTTATTTAAAGTTGCAAGATTTCTCTATATAGTTAAAAGCTGAGAAAAAGATGATGTTTTTTTGGGTATATTTTATGTTATTATAGTACTATAGCTTTTAAACTATAGTGCAGCTGTAATGACCGCTTACTTTTTTTAAGGGGCAAAAAAAGTAACAAAAAAGCCCTTTAAGACCGCGGGGACACCCCGCCCTCCCCGAATATGGGGTGCAACGCAGCTCTTGATATTGGCTTGCGTAGGCCTTCGGGCGTGCTTCGCATCTTGCCCGAAAAGGCTCATAATATTTTCTCTGCACCACTATTTAATGTTTTGCTGCTGCCTTATGGCTATGCGACACACGCGCAGCAAAGCTCGGGCATGGTGCGAAGCACGCCCGATAGCCAACGCAAGCCAGTATTGTCAGCTGCTGTACAATACCTATTCGGGGAGGGCGGGGTGTCCCCGCTGGTATAAAGGCGTTTTTGCTTCTTTTTTCGCCGGAAAAAAGAAGGTTCTTAACTGCAACTGCACTATAGTCCACAAACAAAAGACACACTCCAAAAGCTAAAATTCAGCTTAGATGAAGAAATATGTCGTATATTGTATTGAAATGCTAGTACCGCTAGATAAATATCCTTTTTGCCACATTTATGACTTTCAGCCTTTTTATATTAATCTCTTTAAATTGCAATTTGTGCAAAAACATCGGGAAGGGTATACGGCGTTATCTCTTTTATTTTGAGCAAACTGCATACGTTTTTGATTTTTTCTAAGTCTATATCGTATATGTATGAAATATCCTCAATTGAATAAATATGCGGTGATTTTCTTTCGATCTCTCGCCTAAACAGGCGGCAAATGTCACTTGAGCCGTTTTCCATAATTTTAAAAAATGCTTTGCGGTTAATTAACTTAATTCCTTCTTTTTTCATAATGCCAATCACTTCTTGACTATTAAGCATCAAAATGCTCGCGGCATCAGAAATAGAAATACTCCTCTTGCTTGTCTTTACAAACAGGTCGATCTCTTTAAGCCTCGGCCGTATGCAGTACGCATAATACTCTAAGTAACTAAACATTGTTTTTGTCATAGCTTATCACCTCTGCTCAAATTCTAGCATAAACATGCACTCAAGAACAAATGTAATTGTTGGGCGCATAGGGTATATATGGCATAAGATTGGTTATATTCTTTAGTGGCTTATCTTAAAGAGGGTATTAATTTGCATAATCGCATGGTATAATCAAGGTATATATATCATTACGATGAGGTGGTAGCATGTCCGATTTGCTAAGCAGATGGAGAGATGAAGCGAAAACAAAGCTGCCTGAACTTCTGCAAGAAGTGACGGACTCGATTAAAAGTGTTCATCCAAACAGCACTATAATATTATTTGGCTCTTATGCAAAAGGAGAGCAAAGGGATGGCTCAGACCTAGATATATGTATATTAGTGCCAGAACTTACATATCGCCGGGCGGATATGGAAATAGACGCAGCTTGCGCTATTCGAAGGGGTTTTCCATTGCCGATTGACCTACTGCTTTATACGCACGATGAATTTGAAGAAAGTGCAAAAAAGAAATATCTTATACAACATGACATAAAAAGGGATGGGGTGGTGTTAAGTGGATAATTTTAATGATGCGCGAAAATGGTTAGAGTTTGCGGAAAGAGATTACAATGTTGCCATACATTTGAATGAAGCCTTTCGGCCGCTGCCCGTTGAGAACATCTGCTATAGTTGCCAGCAATCTATCGAAAAATCATTAAAGTCAATCCTGATATTTTATGCGGGCGACGCACCCAAAGCGCATGACATTGAACTTCTTCAAGAAATGTGCAAAGAATATGATGTTAACACAAGTATGGCTCAAAGCATCACAAGAGCCATAACAAGGTTCGCAACAAGGTCCCGCTACCCCGATAGCGCTTATGATCTTACAGAAGAAGATTCAAAAATTGCGCTGAAATATGCCGAGCAGGTATTGGATCAAATCAGGTAAATATTTAATGATTCTGAGCGAGATACTGGTAAAATTGATTGAAAAAAGCCGCATTTTGTTTGTAAAACTTATAGTATTTTCATTTCGGTTGTGATATAATCCGATAGACTATGCAGCAAATCGTAAATATTGTAGGAGGCACGTACTAGATGAGACTGGAAAAAACTGATGATAAAAACAAAGTAGCGCTTTATTTTGACATTAGCCCGGAGCGCTTTGAAGAAGGGCTTAAACACTCTTATAACAAAAACAAAGGACAAATAAGCGTTCAAGGCTTTAGAAAAGGCAAAGCGCCAAGAAAGCTACTTGAAATGCAGTTTGGCAAAGAAATCTTTTTCGAAGATGCAGTTGATTTCGTTTTAGACCCTGCATATCAAGCGGCAGTTAAAGAGTCGGGCATTAAAGCCGTTTCAAGACCGGAAGTTGACATTTTAGAAATCGGAACGGATATCGGCGTTAAGATTAAGGCTGAAGTTTACACAAAACCCGAAATTACAATTTCTGACTACAAAGGCATTACATACAAAAAACTCGACACAAAAGTAGCAGAATCAGAAATTAAACAAGTGATGGAAAAAGAGCTTGAGAAAAACGCAAGAGTCGTATCTGTGGAGCGCGAGGTTAAAAACGGCGACATCGCACTTATTGACTTTTTAGGAACGCTTGACGGCGTACCGTTTCCCGGCGGTAAAGGTGAAGATTATGAACTTAACATCGGCTCTAAAACGTTTATTGATAATTTCGAGGATCAAATTATCGGTCATAAGGCAGGCGATGAGCTTGACGTTAATGTAACATTCCCTGAGGAGTATCATGCTGAAGAGCTTGCGGGAAAACCTGTCGTTTTCAAAGTGACGATTAAAGAAGTAAGTGAAAAGCAGCTTCCTGAGCTTAATGACGAGTTTGCGCAAGATGTTTCAGAATTTGAAACGCTTGCAGAATACAAAGACAGTATTAAAAAAGATTTAAAGCAAAAGAAAGAAGACGAGCAGACTCGCGATAAGGAAAATCAAGTAATGGAAAAGCTTATCGAAAAGGTTACAGACGACATACCCGAAGCTATGTTTGAAAATCAAACGATGAACTTAATTCGGGACTTTGAGCTAAATCTCCAAAGACAAGGCCTTTCGCTTGAAAATTATATGCAGTACACAGGTCAGACGGCTGAAATGATGATAGGTACTTATAGAGGTATGGCGGAGAAAAATGTTAAAGGCCGCCTTGCGCTTGAATCTATTGCGGACGGGGAAGGCTTTACGGCAGCAGACGAAGATGCAGAAAAAGAAATAGCCGACATCGCAGCCACTTACAACATGGAAGTTGACAAAATCAGATCAACATTTAGAGATGAAGATTTTGAGCAAGTAAAAAGCGACTTAAAAGTAAAAAAAGCGCTTGACTTCGTAATGAATGCGGCTGTCGCTGAGAAGAAGGGCAAGAAGGCCGAATCAGGCGACGAAGCGTCAGAGTAATAATTTAATAAAAACAAAGTCTGACTGCAAGAGCGTTTAAGGAGGGAAGTTAATGTATGCCGTAAAAGCGATTTATGATGGGGCTAACTTTCAACTAAAGCAGCCGATATCTATAGAAGGGAAATATGAAGTAATTATCACTTTTATTGAACCTTTTCGTGAAAATTCGGTTGCTGATGAGCCGCCAAAAGTACTCCCTCTGTCTGAATTAAAGGGGCTGCTAAAAGGTAAGGTTTGGATGTCTGAAGACTTCAATGAACCTCTTGAAGAAATGAAGGAGTATATGTAATGAAATATCTGCTTGATACGCATACTTTAATTTGATATCTTGAAGACTCTTTTAATCTTTCTAAAAGAGCGGCAGATATTATTGATAACGATGAAAACAAAAAATTCATTTGCTCTGCTTCTCTGTGGGAGATAGCTATCAAAATGAGTCTTGGCAAATTAGAGATGGACTTAACTTTTGAAAAAATTATTAATGCAATAACAATTAGCGATTTATCAGTTTTACAGGTTGAAAGTGCATACTTAAAGAAAATTTTTGAAATTCCTTCTATACATAAAGACCCTTTTGACCGATTGATTATCGCAACTGCTTTAATTGAAAACATGCCGATAATCACTATTGATGAGAACATTCAAAAATATGATGTTTTATCTATTTGGTGAATTGGCAACAATAAAACGAAGGAGTAATAAATATGAGCTTAGTACCATATGTAATTGAACAAACCAGCAGAGGCGAAAGGTCTTATGACATATTTTCGCGGCTTTTAAAAGATCGTATAATATTTTTAGGGGAGCAAGTTTCGGACGCGTCTGCGAGTGTTATCGTTGCGCAGCTTTTGTTTCTTGACGCGGAAGACCCTGATAAAGATATAAGCCTTTATATTAACAGCCCGGGCGGGTCTGTCAGCGCAGGATTTGCGATTTATGACACTATGCAGCATGTTAAAGCGGACGTTTCAACGATCTGCGTTGGGCTTGCGGCGAGCATGGGCGCGTTTTTACTTTCGGGCGGCAAAAAAGGCAAAAGGTTTGCGCTTCCAAATTCTGAAATTATGATCCATCAACCGCTTGGCGGCGCAAGAGGCCAAGCGACTGACATTCAAATTCAAGCGGAGCAAATTCTTAAACTTAAAGCTAAATTAAACCAAATACTTTCAAATAACACAGGCCAGCCTCTTGAACAAATTCAAAAAGACGCAGAAAGAGATTTCTACATGTCTGCGGAGGCTGCAAAAGAATACGGCTTAATTGACGAAGTGATAATAAAGAAGTAATGATCTAAGTCGCGTTCCCGATAGCAGGAACGCGCCCTAATTGTATGATGTAATAAATTATTGAGGTGTAATATGAATTCAAAGTTAGACAGCAATAAGCGTGTGCTTAAATGCTCGTTTTGTGGAAAAACGCAAGATCAAGTTGCAAAGTTAATAGCAGGCCCAAACATGTATATTTGCAACGAATGTGTTGATTTATGCTGTGAGATGCTTGAAAATGACGGCATAGCAACTAAAAAACAAACGGGGGATCAGTTTACAATTCCTAAGCCGCAGGAAATTATGGATTTTTTAAGTGAATATGTTGTCGGACAGGACAGTGCAAAACGCGGGCTCTCTGTAGCAGTTTACAACCATTACAAGAGAATTGTGATGGGTGGCGCGGGCGATGATATTGAGCTTCAAAAAAGCAACGTACTGGTCGTTGGCCCAACGGGCGTTGGTAAAACATGCCTTGCGCAAACTTTAGCGAAAATTCTTGATGTTCCGTTTGCGCTTGTTGATGCGACAAGTCTTACAGAAGCGGGATATGTTGGTGAAGATGTTGAAAACATACTGCTTAGGCTTATTCAGGCGGCTGACTACGACATCGAGCGCGCAGAACGCGGTATTATATATATTGACGAAATAGACAAAATTTCCAGAAGGTCAGATAATCCTTCGATTACGCGTGATGTAAGCGGCGAAGGCGTTCAGCAGGCTCTGCTTAAAATACTTGAAGGCACTTTAGCGTCCGTTCCGCCGCAAGGCGGGCGTAAGCATCCGCACCAAGACTTTTTGCAGATTGACACAGCAAACATTTTGTTTATTTGCGGGGGCGCATTTGGCGGACTTGAGAAAATTATCGAACAGCGCCTTAACAAAAAAGTAATAGGCTTTGGCGCCGAGAATAAAGGCAAAAAAGAAAAACTGGCCGAAAATGTTTTCAAAGATTTATTACCGCAAGACCTTTTAAAATACGGGCTTATTCCCGAACTCATCGGCCGCTTGCCCGTTATTATAACACTTGACGCACTTGATGAAGACGCACTTATATCAATATTGACAGAGCCTAAAAATGCTTTGACTAAGCAGTATAAATATTTATGCGAGCTCGATAATGTTATGTTGGAATTTGACATAGAGTCATTATCTGCTATTGCGCAACTCGCCATAGAACGTGAAACAGGAGCAAGAGGGCTTCGCGCAATCATCGAAGGATTCATGTCCGACATTATGTTTACTCTTCCGTCGGACGAAACGATAGAAAAAATTGTAATTACTAAAGATGTCGTAACAAAAAGCGGAAAACCGGAAGTCGTTTATAACGCAAACCGTGAACCAATCGTAAGGGCAAGCAAAAGAAAAAGAAGAAGTTCTGTCGCAAGCTAGGGCGAAAAAGGGGGATTTAAAGTGGTAAACAATTTTATAAGTGTTAACCCAAAAGGCTTCTTAAATTTTGGAGACTATGTTCAAACAGAAAAGCAAAAAGTTGACGACTTTGAGCTAAACGGAGATTTATACAAGCTTAGAACTCATAACGTCATTACGCGACTTGAAAAAAACGGCAGTCTGCTCTTTGAGGCAGTTCCGGGTGTCAAAGTTGAAGGACTGAATGTGACGGAGCGGTTGGTTGAGTTTACAGCCTGCGGCTTTGACGACACGAAAATGACAATAGAGCTTGAGCCTGAAACAGAGTACAAAATAATAATCGCCGGTGACGATATTGGTATTACAAAATCAACGCTATCAGGCAAAATAAGCTTTAGTGCAGAGCTTGAAGATGTTTGTAAGATGTTTAGAGTTGAGAAGGTTTGAGATTAAATATTAAGTCAGAATTTTTGTCAGAAGAATGTTGGCAAAAATTCTGACTTTTTTGCATGAAAAGTTTACAAACCACCAAAAAAGTGATATTATTTATATTTGGAGGTATTTGCCGAAATGCTGAAAAGAATTAAGGGAAAGTTGGCTTTGGCATTTGCGCTGTTGTCTTTGTTTATGTCTGCTTGCGGAAGCGATGCCGAGCTTGCTTATGAGCAGGAAAGCGATAACCCATTCGGACAAATATTTGGCCTTTCGAACGAAATAAGCGACATTGATGAAAGTTTTATAGAAGCTGTTGAAGCTTTAACGCATTTGCCGGCCGTTTTGGTTCCATATGAAGAATATTTTGTTAAGGCGATTGAAGAAACCAAAAATGAGGCTTCAGATGAAGAATCCGCTGTAGGAGAAGTTGTTAAAGGGGAATATGAAGAATCGGACGAACTGTATGAGTCGGACGATGAAGAAATAGCGCCCGATCGGCCTTTAAGAAACCCGATTTTTCGGCTTAGTGAATATGAGCAATATTTGTATCAGTCCTTTTTAAGTAATTTAGATACTTCCGTTTTAACAGGATATGACGCTGGAACTACGGCGAAAATATTAGTCCAGCTTGCAATTAACGGCGAGCTTTTAGCGGTCTATAACCTAACGAGTACTTCAATGTCAACTGAGCAGTTTTTTGAAATGGGCGAAATGCTGATTAATACATTTGACGAGGCTACTCGTAGAAATATGGCAAATCGAGAGCTCGGAGACATTGACTACAGGGAGTTTATAAAGCTTTCGGAAAATTTGGGATACTTTGAGCATAGAGATTTATTCGGCAATGTTCACCGGCTGAATTTTATAAAAAGTGATAGCAACGTATGGTTAATTGAGTTTTAATTATTTTTTTGGAGGTGTTCTAATGCTTAGGAGCAGTAAAAATTCATGGGTGCTGTTTTTATGCCTTTTGGCAGGCATCGTAGTCGGCGGAGCTATCGGTAACTATCTCGGTGGAATTTCGGCTTTGGAATGGCTTAGGTTTGGCTATGATTTCGGTATCTATGAGCCATTTATGCTTAATCTTGGCATTATAGTTTTGCGCCTCGGTTTTATGGTCACAATTAATGTCGCAAGCCTTATCGGTATTGCAATTTCAATCTTTGTATATAAAAGGATTTTGTAATTCGGCGAATGCCGAAGTTTAGCGAATGCTGAAATGGTGAATTCCAAAATTTGTCAACTGCCGAATCTGCTTGACTTGCTAAATAATGACTTTTGTGGTACACTCCTTTTCAGTATGTCTAAAATTGGTTATAATTGGCAACACTCTATCTGCAATGATCCCCCGATTAAAGTTTTCTGCGAAAACTTTAATCGCCCCCTTAGAAAGGGGGCCGCGTCACCAAAACAGAAGAATGATTTAATTTGTGACGCAATACTACATATTTGCAAACCTTGGGAGGAAAATGATGTTTTCAAAAGATATAGGCCTTGATCTTGGCACAGCTAACACTCTTGTTTATGTTAAAAACAAAGGAATTGTTATAAACGAACCATCGGTCGTTGCGATAAATACAGTTAATCATGAAATTCTTGCAGTTGGCAACGAGGCAAAGCAAATGATAGGCAGAACACCGGGCACAATCGTAGCGATACGTCCGATGAAGGATGGCGTTATTGCAGATTTTGACACGACGCAGGCAATGCTTAAATATTTTATAAAAAAAGCTCATAAAAGTTTTTGGGGCGCAAGGCCAAGAGTTGTCGTATGTGTTCCTTCAGGCGTTACAGAAGTTGAAAAGCGCGCGGTTATGGAATCCACAATTGCCGCCGGTGCAAAAGAGAGAGATGCCTATTTAATAGAAGAACCTATGGCGGCCGCAATCGGTTCAGGACTTCCGATTGAAGACCCAACAGGAAGCATGGTCGTTGACATTGGCGGCGGGACAAGCGAAGTCGCGGTTATTTCACTCGGCGGCATAGTTACGAGCAAATCCTTGCGCGTAGCCGGCGACGAACTTGACGAGCATATAGTAAACTATGTAAAAAAAGAATTTAACCTTGCAATCGGCGAAAGAAGCGCGGAAGACATTAAACTGAACATCGGCTGTGTTTTTGACGCGCCTAAAACGGTTACAATGGGCGTTCGCGGGCGTGACCTTATAACAGGCCTTCCAAAAACGATTGAACTTTCGTCCTACGAAGTCAATATAGCGATTTTAGAGCCTGTTAACGCAATTATCGACGCAATTAAATCGACGCTTGAAAAAACTCCGCCGGAACTTGCGTCAGACATTATGGAAGCCGGCATTATGCTTACAGGCGGAGGCGCGCTTTTAAAAGGGCTTGACCAGCTTGTTTCACAGGAAACAGGCATGCACGTAAGCATCGCGGAAGCGCCGCTTGACTGTGTTGCGCTTGGCACAGGGCTTGTTCTTGAACATATTAACACACTTAAGGATAAAGACGTACTTATAACGACGAAAAAGCTTAGGATGTAGTAAAGCGGGGCAATTTAATGGAATTTATTAAAAAGCATAAGAAAATATTTATTTCATCTTTAGTCGGATTTTGTTTACTGCTTTTTATTATTTCAGCCGTCTATCAAAGTGAGCCGACTTTTTTTGAAAACAGCTTAGGACACGTTGTTGTGCCTGTTCAGCAGGCGCTTGCGGATGTAAGCTCATGGTTTTCAAGGCAGATCGGCTTTTTGACAAATATAAATGAACTTGGTTCTGAAAACGAAAGGCTTAGAGAAGAAGCAGTTTTGCTTAGACTTGAAATAGACAGACTTAGGCTCGTTGAACAAGATAATATCGCGCTTACAGAACTTTTAGAAATAAGTGAGCGGTATCCTGATTTTCCAATGATTGGCGCGAGAGTAATAGGCACTGATCCGGGCAATTGGCATTCAACATTTATGATTGACCGAGGTGCAAATTATGGCATCGAAAGGAATATGCCTGTCTTAGGAGCGGGCGGGCTTGTCGGCCGTATAATCGACGTTCGGGAGAATCATTCGAGAGTTTTAATGCTTATTGACGATACAAGCTCGGTTGCTGTGCAGAGCCTTCGAACAGGCGATACCGGAATTTTATCGGGCGATATAATGCTTATGCAAAGCAATCTTTTAAGGATGCAGTACATAAACATAAACGCCGACATACAAGAAGGCGATGAGATTGTAACATCGCATTTAAGCGGCATCTACCCGCAAGGCATTTCGGCAGGGTTTGTTACGCAAATTACAAATGATTTGAATTCTATTACAAAAACGGCTATAATAAGACCATCAGTTAACTTTAGGCGGCTTGAAGAGGTTCTTATAATTACAGAGGTTTTTAACGTTGATTTCGATTGACATTAGCCTGCACGATAAGTCGTCCGAAATATTCCGCAGGATTTTTGTCAAAATGCAAGGAAGCGATGACGACGCATGCCCTAAGGCATACTAGGAGGAGCTGACGCAGTAGTTTGGCAAAAATACAAGTAAGATGAGGGCGAATTATCGTGTTGGTTAATAGATCCGTACTTAGAATAATTATAACCGCTTTGGTTATTTTCATAAACTTTATATTGCAGTCAACTTTGCTTGACTATATCAGAATCGGGGCGATAAAGCCTAATACTGCCCTTGTTATAATCATCTGCTATGCGATACTCAGAGGTGACGTTGAAGGGGCTATAATCGGCTTTTTCACAGGGCTTCTGCATGATTTATTTTTTGGAAACACAATCGGGCTTCATGCGCTTCTTTACACGGTTGTCGGCTTTGTTTGCGGAAAGCCCTTCAAGAATTTTTACAATGAAAACTTTATGCTGCCGATAATTCTTGCTGGGGTCAGTTCGCTTTTCTATGAATTTGGCATTTACTTTTTCGAATTTTTATTTAGAGGAAGAATTAACATAATACATTATTTTTGGGCGATTATTTTGCCGTCAGCAGTTTACGCGACGATTTTATCAGTGCCGCTGTACCGCTTGATTTATGGGATTAACGATCTTTTAGAAGAGCGGGAGCATAAACATAGGAAGTTGTTTTAAGGAGTTTTAATATGCAAAGTGAAAAATTTTATCAAAAAATAATACGTGTTTTTGCCAATAGATTATTAATTCTATTCATTTGTTTTGTTTTGATGTTTTATTTGCTTGTTATTGAGCTTTTTGACATACAAATCGTAAACGCAGGCATGTATTCAAGCCCTAATTCAGCAATACCTTCTTTTCGCGAAATGGAAATAGCCGCGCCGCGCGGGGAGATTTTCGACCGACACGGCCGCCCGCTTGCAGTTAATGAAGCGGCGATGATTTTAAAAATTGACCCGGCGGCAATCGAAACAGAAGATATAAACCGCACAATTTACGAGCTTATTAACCTTTTGGAGCGAAACGGCGAAGAATATTTTGATAATTTCCCGATTTCACTTAACAAGCCATATATTTTCTTGTTCGGCGGCAACGAAGGGCGCGAAAGGCGCTGGAAGCGAGATATGAACGTACCCGACGGATTAACCGCTGAAGAAACAATGGTTTTTTTGCGCCGCTATTTTAACATTGATGATTATATGTCTATCCTTGACGCGCGTAAAGTTATCGGTCTTAGAAGCGAAATTTATATGCGCCGCTTCAGAAGGCAAGAGCATATTACAGTTGCTTTTGACATCGGGCTTGAAACATTAGTTGCGATACAAGAAAATAACGAAATTTTCCCGGGAATCTATGTAAGCTATGATTTTTTGAGGGTATACCCGGAAGGGCGCTATATGGCACATATCGTCGGGCATATAAGAGGGCTCACCGAAGAATGGGAGCTTGAGCATTTCGGCGAAGGGTATTATTTCGGAAGAATCGTGGGCAAAACGGGCATTGAATTTTCAATGGAGCATGAACTGACGGGAAGGCGCGGAAGGCAACTTGTTGAAGTGTCGAATTTCGGGCATGAGCTTAGATCAGTTCCAATCGCCGACCCTCAGCCGGGCAACAGAATATTTTTGACGATAGATGCTCGTCTCCAAAGAGAAACGTATTATGTTCTTAAAGATACGCTGACTGATACGCTTATAAACAGGCTTAGGGGCGTTGCATCCCCGCGTGAAGATGCTATTACACCGCAGCAGTTTTTCATTTCGATGCTTAGAGGGCCGTTTATCTCAGTCGCTGAAATTTATGATGCGCCTGATGACAGCCGCGTTACAGTAATCCGTGATTATTTAAGAAATGAGCTTCCGGATCTTGACACTGACTTATCGGCTGATTTGACTAAAATAAGAAATGCGTTGATAGAAGCAATCAGAACAAATCGGATTTCGGCAACTCAAATGACGTTTGTGCTTTATGAGCAAGGCTTTATCGTTGGGGACGACGCATATATTGCAAGATTTTTGCGTGGAGGCATCGGTTTGGTTGAAGTTCTCACCGACGCGCTTAGAAATCGCTCTATAACGCCGCAAATGACAGGGCTTGACCCTTCAACCGGCTCTGCAATTGTGGTTTGCGTGCGCACAGGCGATGTTTTGGCGGCTGTCAGTTATCCATCGTTTGACCCTAATAAGTTCGTTAATACAATGGATGTAAGCTATTTTGTCAGACAGCAAAACGATCCTACAAGCCCACAGTTTGACAGAGTTTTTTGGGAGCAGAGAGCGCCCGGCTCAACTTTTAAAATGCTGACAGCGATAGCAGGGCTTGAATCGGGAACTATTACGACAAATACTCACATTCACGACAATGTTATTTACCGCGGGGTCGGCCGGCCATATTTAAGATGCTGGTCTCCTATTTCTCACGGTTCAATAAACGTCGCAACAGCAATCGAAGTTTCATGCAACTATTTCTTTGCGGAAATGTCGTTTAGAATGGCGAGCGGCGAGCGTCAAGAATTTGAAGCAATTAGCACACTTAACAGATATATGGTAAACTTTGGTCTTAACGGCCCTACAGGCGTTGAAATAAGAGAGCCGAATCAAAATCTGCAATATGGACAGCTTGTAATTTCTTCAAGAGAGTTCAAGCGCGCACGAGTACTTGCGGCTAACCCAAACGCAAGAACGCATGAATACGAATGGTTTGCGGGTGACACGGTAAGGACAAGTATCGGACAGAGTTTTAACAACTACTCAACAGCCGCGATGGCAAGATATATCGCGACATTGGCAACCGGAGGCGTAAGGCATAAGTTTAACTTAATTGATCAGATAAAAGACCACAGCGGATATGTCGTCAGAACGTTTGAGCCTGTCGTTGAAGAAGTCATAGCTATGAGCCAATCAACGGTTAATGCGATTAATCGCGGTATGCTTGACGTTACAAGAGGATCAAGAGGAACAGCGACAAATATTTTCAGGGGCTTCCCGATAAACGTTGCCGGCAAAACAGGCACAGCTGAAGAGATAGCTAATCGCCTCGATCATACATCATTCGGCGGATTTGCTCCGTACGAAGACCCGGAAATCGCAGTTTATGTAATGCTTCCTTTCGGCGCTACAAGAGCGCTTCACAACGCGTCAGCTGTCGCAACGAGAAGCATTATGGAAGCATATTTTGGATTTGATACAGAGCCGGAGCGGCCAATAGCTGCTAACATTTTGGCGAGATGATTGCGGCGTCAATCAAATATACGACAAAATTGACGCCGCATCCCCCTTTTTAAGGGGGGGTGATTAAGTATTTGCGTAGCAAATACTTAATCGGGAAGATCAACATAAAAAAGCTTCAGGGGGGAACAATTTGTGTACAATGATGAAACTGTAATTTTTAAAGGCAAAAAGGGCGGCATAACAATTGTCATTGACGACGAAGGCGACTTTGAGGAAATAAAAGGTATTTTCAGACATAAAGTTATCGCCGCAAAAAAGTTTTTCAGCGATGCAAAGACGGAAATAACGTTTGAAGGGCGCATTATGACAGATAGTGAGGAAGAGTCGCTTCTTAAAATTCTCGCAGAAGAGTCTTCGCTCGACATTTCAGTCGTTAAAGAAGCCCTTGAGAAACGACCGGAACCTCAATCGGAGCAGGCTGCAAACTTTGACAGTTATAGAGTTACAGAACAGCTTGGCAAAGAAATGAACACATATTTTTACAACGGAAATTTAAGGTCAGGCCAAGCTATCAGATATTCGGGCTCTGTAGTAATCGTTGGTGATGTTAATCCCGGAGCGGAAGTTAGCGCGGAAGGCAACATAATTATTTTAGGCGCGGCAAAAGGCGCGATACACGCAGGATGCTTTGGTGATGAAAGCTGCTATGCTATGGCGATGAAGCTAACGCCGGCACAGCTTAGAATTGCTGATGTAATAACCCATATCCCGAAAGAAAGCCCTAAATCAAAAGACGATAAAAACGCCTCAAAACCCCTTTATGCCTTTCTAAGCGAAGGCAAAATATATATTGACGAGATGTAAAACTAGATTTTAGACATCAGAACTTTAGGAGGAAAAGTTAATGGGAGAAGTAATTGTTATAACCTCGGGCAAGGGTGGCGTTGGTAAGACGACGACATCTGCTAATGTAGGAACAGGTCTTGCAGTTTTAGGTTATAAAGTCGTAATGATAGATGCTGACATAGGGCTTAGAAACCTTGACGTAATTTTAGGGCTTGAAAACAGAATCGTTTATGATATCGTTGATGTCGTGGATGGTAACTGCCGCGTCAGACAAGCTCTTATTAAAGATAAACGCTGTCAAAATCTATATCTTTTACCTGCGGCGCAAACTAAAGATAAAAGCGCGGTTAACCCTGAACAAATGCTTAAACTTTGTGAACAGTTAAAAGAAGAGTTTGATTACATACTTATAGACTGCCCGGCAGGTATTGAGCAAGGCTTTAAAAACGCAATCGCAGGGGCAGACCGGGCAATCGTCGTTACAACCCCTGAAGTTTCAGCTGTTCGTGACGCTGACAGAATAATCGGCCTTTTAGAGGCAGAAGGCATAGCTGGCCCTGTTTTAGTGCTTAACAGAATTAAAATCAGCATGGTGAACCGTGGAGATATGATGAGCCTTGATGATGTTACGGAAGTGCTTGCAATAGACGTTTTAGGCATTGTGCCTGATGACGAAGCGATCGTAGTTTCAGCTAATAAAGGCGAACCGGCTGTTTATGACGATAACGCAAAAGCAGGGCAAGCGTATCGCGACATTGCACTCAGAATTACAGGCAAAGAGGTTCCGCTTATGAACCTTGAAGAAGAAAAAGGCATGTTTTCCAAAATCAAAAAAATATTCGGAAAAGGGAGCTGATAAGCCATGCTTGATATTTTTAACTTTTTTTCCAAAAAAGGGCCGGCGCCTAAAGATGTTGCAAAAGAGAGGCTTAAGCTTGTTTTAATCCATGACAGAGTTAACTGCTCGACGCAGCTTCTTGAGATGCTAAAAGTCGACATTATAAGAGTTATTTCGAATTATATGGAAATAGATGAAGAAGAGCTTGACATTCAAATTTCACAAGCTGCTTCTGAATCAAACGGCAATGTACCTATGCTTTACGCAAACATTCCGATAAAATCAATGCGTAAATTGCACTAGGGCGTGTTCAAATATAAAGATTGCGCGAATTTTTGAGCTGATTTTTCGCCAATCAAGGCGCTTTTCCGAAGACATAACTAGCGGTTAGACGAGGGAAAGCAACGAAGAGTGGTGAAAAATCAGCCTAAAAGGTGCGTGATCGTTTGTTTTGAACACGCCCTACAGGAAGTGATATATTAATTGAACTTAACAAGGCGTGACTTAAAATCATTTGATTGGCTGATGCTTTTACTTGTTAGCGCTGTGTGCATTTTCGGCATAGTACTTATCAGAAGCGCAACGATGGGACATCATTTGGAACCTATAAGACAGCTCTATTCACTGCAAATTATGTGGTTTGTAACAGGGCTTATTTTGTTGTTTTTAGCGGCATTTCTTGACTATCACTTTATTTGCAAATTTTACATTGTTTTTTATATTGTTAACTACGCACTTTTAATAATGGTCGTCGGGCTTAATATGGCGGATCCTGATGCGTTTCGGTGGCTCATGATAATAGGTGACAGAGGCATTCAGCCATCTGAATTTACTAAAATATTTATGATAATTTGCCTGTCAAAGTTTATATTTGTCATAGAGGAAAAAGGGAAAAGTATAAATAACATTGGCATTTTGGCGTTTATACTTGCAAATATAGGCATATCGTTTTATTTGATTATGGCACAGCCGTCATTATCAGCGAGCGTCGTTGTCGTCATTGTGTCCCTTTGTATTTTGTTTGCCGCGAAATTGAGCTATAAATACATAATCCCAGTCGCGGCGATTTTAGTGCCCGCCTCTATTTTATTTTTACAAGATATTTTGCGCAGGCCGGACTTTTTATTTGTTGACCGCCTTATACGCAATGATTATCAAATCAACCGAATCTATACCTGGCTTCGTCCTGATGTGACTGATGAACTTTATTTCCAGACAATGCGCTCAATTCAAACGATAAGCTCAGGCGAGCTGACAGGGCAGGGGCTTTTTGCAGGGCAGTTCACAAACAGAATCCACGTTCCGTTTGCATACAATGATTTTATATTTTCTGCGCTTGGTGAACAGTTTGGCTTTATCGGCGGGGTGGTTCTTTTAGCCATAATGCTCGCTATAATCGCAAAATGTATTTTAACGGCTCACAGATCTGTTGATTTGCTCGGAAACCTAATATGCGTCGGTGTCGCGTCAATGTTTGCGTTTCAAGTGTTTGTAAACGTCGGCGTCGCAACAGGATATCTAGTCAATACAGGTATGCCGTTTCCGTTTATAAGCTACGGCGGAAGCTCCCTATGGGTCAGCATGATCGGAATTGGAATGGTAATAAACGTAGCAATGACAAGACATAAAGCGCTTTTTGAAGGTAAGGACTAAAAAACGCCTCTCCGATTTGAGATGCATTTTTTAGTTTGCGCACAATTTTTTGCAATGCACCAATCAAAGAAGGCCAGCCTCTTTAACTTCTCCATACACCGCGCAATCCAAGCCTCTCGACTCCCCCAAAGACACGTACAATTCCTCAAGCTCTTTCTGTGCGTCAATAAGCAGTGCCTCAAACTTGTCGGACAGCTCTCTCACCTTTTCTGAAATCTCCAAAGCATCGGCAACCTTTGCCCCAATCTGCGAAATTTCTTTTTCCATAAGCTTTTCTTTTGAGCCTATACTTTCTTTATTCAAAAAACCATCTCCTCATACTAATCTCAGATTAATATATAGAGTGGCGGGCGCGGCGAGAAATCGGATGGAGCAGGTGATTTTCTGTAAAGCCGTTAGGCTTTAGCGCGAAGTCATTCTATGATTTTAATCGAGATTAGTATCAAATATTATGTTCAATCTATTTTATCGGAATATCCTATAAAAGCCAATATCGCATATTCCGATAAGGCATAATATATCTGAGGTGATTTGAATGTATGAGCGCATTCGCAATTCACGCGAAGACAAAGACATAACGCAGTCAAAAATGGCAGCATATCTTAACGTTTCTCAATCCACATATTCCGACTATGAATCCGGAAATCTTAATATACCTATACAGGCTTTAGACAAGGTTGCAGATATGTTTGATACGAGCATTGATTATTTAGTGAATCGCACAGATGAAAGGATGCCTTATCCGCGAAAGAAATAGTTATATAAATGTGTTAAGCTGTATTTTAATTTATGCAAGATGATTGCCTTCTCGCTGCACGGGTAGTTTAGTCTGTAGAGAGGTGATTCTTTACTGAATGACCTATAAACTTAAGATAACCCCTCTAATTTCAATATTCAATATCTAATTCACTAACGCTTTCCTTAATAATTTCTTTCTTAAATTTTTTATATATAAACCAATAGAGAATGGCGCCTAGCGGTATTAAGATGAGAACCCTAAACCCATCACCGGTAGTCAGTAGAATCGAACGATTCAAAATGCTAATATTAGTATTAAATCCAGACATCCAAGGGAAATTTGTTATCCCCATACCGACTTGAGTAAAAATTAGAAGTATCAACAATAATTTGTATCGTAGTCTGTTTTTAATACAATGAATCAACGTTACTGCAATCACTGTGTATGCAAGTATGTTAAGCAAAAGGGTTATCCAGTGGAATAAATTGAAATCCCTCCAATCTCGTAGGTGTCCTATAGGTATGTCAATCATGAGTCCTTCATCTCTGGTTAAATGGAATCCCAAAATCCCGGATTCTCCGGAAGGAAATTCTCTTCGGATTTGTGAAACTATGTATATGTCATCGTTTGTAGTAATCCGATAGACTGAACTAACAGTAGTTGTTGTACCCTCACCGCTTCTAAAATTGTTTGTGTTTTGGGATATCTTTTCCCAATAAATCATCTGTCCTGTGAAATAATTGAAGATTTGCTCAACTTGATCGCCAAACCCTTCACTTTCTTTCACTTCCGGTAAAAGTAAGCTGATAAGCATATTTATATCTCTATTTTCAATGGCAGTAATGGCTTCTACCATCAAAGCATCTCCTATAGTGTCCTCCATCAAACGACCACAGGAGGTTAGAAAGCAAAGTATGCAAACTAAAGCAAGCATCAATAAAAGTAGCTTTTTATTCATTACAACATCTCCATATTTACTTTAATTATATCTTTGTTTGCAAAGGTATGAATAAGCGTAAAAACGAATGCAAACACATACCAACAAAAAATACTTGGGACGTGTTCGCATTCGTTCGTAATTTCGGAGGATGAGGGATTCGAACCCCCGTGGGTTGCCCCAAACGGTTTTCAAGACCGCCGCGTTATGACCACTTCGCTAATCCTCCCTGAGGCGCCACCCGGATTTGAACCGGGGGATCAGGGTGTTGCAGACCCATGCCTTACCACTTGGCTATGGCGCCGACTGTATGCTACAGTTCGCTATTATATCAGCCCGCGCCTTTGTTGTCAATCATAAATTCAAAGAAATTTTGTAAATTTTATAATAGTCCTCGTGCTCTTTTTCTCTCTCTTTTGTTTTCGTACATTCTTTCATCGGCGATGTTTAATAATTCAGACGCAGAAAGCGTGTTGCCTTCATCAACCGCAACAAATCCGAAGCTCATGCTGTATTCATATGATTTATCCGAAAGGTAATCATCATTTGCAAGTGCATTATAAATTTCTATAGCTTTGACTTCTGCCTCTTCATAAGTAATGTCGGGAACAAGAGCCATATATTCATCCCCGCCCAGTCGGCAGACAACCGCGTCTGTCCCAAACGCTAAAAGATGCTTAGCAGCGTTTATAATGTACATATCGCCTTCATTATGCCCAAATTCATCATTTATAAACTTTAAGCGGTCGAGGTCAGAAAATAAAAGCACAAATTTGCTTTTTTTGTCAAGTAGCTCCTCCAAAGCTTTCATGCCGAACGTTCGGTTATAAAGATGCGTCAGATTATCGCGGAACGCGTGAATTTCAAGCGCTTTTAGCTCTTTTTTTGACTCGCTTATATCGCTTATTACGTATACAACTGCTTCCTCATCTTTCCAATTGAGTGCAAACGCTCTAATATGAAGATATTCCTCACCCTTTTCGCCGCAATATGAAATTTCCACTTCCGAACCGTCCGCGCCTACTGTGTAAAACGACATCGCACCGGTAATTTTGCCAATGTATCCCGCATCTGTATGCAGCTGCTTTACTGCAGCTTCGTTCATAAGCAATATTCTGTTATCTTCTTTCGTAAGAACGAGAATTTGTTGAGGCATGTATTGTATAAATGACGAAATTAAAAGGCTGTACTGCTCAATAGTCATATTTTTAATTTGCTTTTGCGCCATTTCATCTTCGCATTTATCGTGAAGCTCTGCGGCCAGTGCAACGGTCGCGTCATATCTTTTCACAAGCTTTTTAATAGCCCCTCCAAGTTCGTAAAGCTCATCGGGCAGACTGTCTGTATGTATATGCGCATGGCGGCCGCTTTCCAGTACGCTGTTGACATATCTAAGAAGTTGATTAATGGGACTACTCATGAAGCTTCCCCCTTTGCTTTAGAGCCTGTTTAGCCTCTCTTCGCCGCCATCTTTGCGGCTGAATTTTTCGCACCTTCAGCGCATTTTTCCTAGCGTATCTTTGGATATGCGTCATCAAAAAGTGCTTGAATCTACAAAAAATCATCTCACAAATCTGACAACGCCGAGACGCTAAACAGGCTCTTATGTATCACGAACTGTTGTTATTTCTATATTGATCAATTATGAACTGCTGCTTATGATTCAAAACGGATGGGACGAAGTTCTGTGTTTCTCTAAAAGGCGGTATGCCGCCATGACGACTAACAGCGCCTGCTCCTGCGTTATAAGCAGCTAATGCAAGCTCTAAGTCATCGTCGAACCGTTCAAGCATACGACTTAAATATCTTGTGCCTCCGTGGATGTTTTCGCTGATATTAAACGGGTCAGCCACACCAAGAGACTCGGCCGTCCGAGGCATAAGCTGCATAAGTCCCATCGCACCTGCATGGGAAACGGCATCAGGTCTGAAATTGCTTTCTTGCCGAATAACCGCCTTAATCAAATTAGGATCCATTTGATATCTGGCAGAAGCCGAAATAATCGCGTCTTCAATTTCGCGCCTTTGTTCATCCGTCGGATTAGAGCCGCGAATAAACGCGTCAAGCAATCTGTAAAAATCATAATTAACATCCGAAGAATCATTGCCTGTTTCAGACACCGACTGATTAGCCGGAATGTGAAAAGCAGGCATATCAAACTGAATGTTCATACGCGACTGCATCCGGCTTACAATGTCGTTGAACATCTGCTCTGCAGAAAGACCTTGAACTCTCATATGTAATCACCCATTTTATTTTACAATACTTTTTAATATGCGTCAATATGTGAGATATGCGGTGTGCTGAATTTTAGCTTTTGGAGTGTGTCTTTTGTTTGTGGACTATAATACAGTTGCAGTTAAGAACCTTCTTTTTTCCGGCGAAAAAAGAAGCAAAAACGCCTTAGTACCGGCGGGTACACCCCGCCCTCCCGGAATAGGGAGTGCAGTTCAACTCACGCTACTAGCCTTGCTGATGGGCGGGCGTGCTTCGCATCAGCCCGCCTTGCGCTTTCCGCTGCGTGGTTTTTGGTGTTGACCTGTTGCTTAAAAGTGGTAATAAAGCTAAGCTGAAATGCAGGTAAAATCCTTAAGAAAAAGGTTTTGCGGGCAAGATGCGAAGCACGCCCGAAGGCCTACGTTAGCCAATATCGAGAGCTGTGTTGCACTCCCTGTTCGGGGAGGGCGGGGTGCCCTCGCCGGTCTTAAAGGGCTTTTTTGTTACTTTTTTTGCCCCATAAAAAAAGCAAGCGGTCATTGCAGATGTACTATAGTTGAATTATAAAACACACTTCAACATCCAATAAGCTACGTATCAAAAGGGTATATACGCTATCTCTCGCCATCAAGGTTTATCCACATAACAGGGCGAACGCCCGGGCTTGCGTTGTTAACACCGGATCCTGAAATGGCAATATTACCCATGCCGTCGATTCCTGCAGCAAGGTCTACCATGCCTCCTGGCGACCTAAGCCACTGCCACCTATACGTGCCGTCTTCAAACGGAACTCTTCTTACTTCATTAAACTCATCAGATATAACTGTAACCGAGCCATCCGGCCTGTTTGCAAGCTGCCCGCTATCTCCGAAATAATGAACGACTTCTTCAATGCTCAATACAAATATTTTATCAACGGTATCTTCCCCGCCGGATATGTTAAACCAAGGGTTTCTCCCATTTGCTACTAATGTCTCTCTTATTCTCGTTCTATCCGCTGGGCTGAACCTATGGAAAAATTCACCGTTTAGATAGCTGCGCAAAGTGCTGATTTCCCATGCTTGACCTAATCTATTGTTAAATTGTCCAAGACCCATCATATGTAAATTTTTAGAAATTATCATTGCATAATTATCAATTCTTTCAAGCACTAGCCAATTAATTCCGCTAAATTCAATTGTTTCGCCAACTTCTGCCGAAATTCTGCTGAGGGGGCTATTACCTGCAACTATACTTAAATCCTCCTCTGCTGGATTGACGCTGAGATCTACATATTCTAAATTGGTCAAGCTGTACAAAGGAGTGATATCTGTAATTTGATTATTACTAAGGCTTAGTTGCTTTAAATTTGTCAAGTTAGACAGCGGTGACAGGTCATTAATTTGATTAGAATGAAGCTCTAAAATAGTAAGATTTTTTAATTCAGCCAAAGGTGTTAGGTCAATGATTTGATTGTCAAATAAAGTTAAATATGTTAAGTTTGTTAAATTAGCAAGCGGTGTTAAATCACTTATTTGGTTGCCGGATAAAGCTAAATATGTTAAATTTGTCAAATTAGATAATGGCGATAAGTCATGTATTTCGTTGCTGCCTAAACTTAGTAAAGTCAGATTTTCAAGCTCTGCCAGTGGAGAAATGTCCTTAATGCGGCTGTTCCATAGCCGAAGCTCTGTTAAATTCGTCATATGCCGCAGCTTTGCAATCTCATAAGCTATATTTTGGTCATTAAACCCCCAATCCGGCAAAACAGTAGAAAGGTCAATTTTAGTTGTTTCTTTGCTGAATATCCTTATACCGAAGAATATATCATTCGGGTCAACATTTGCCTTTGCAAATCGCCAGGGACGATTGTCATCATTAATCGGAAAGTTTGCCTCACAATCCGAATCATCATTTCCGCATCCAACAAACAGCACAGTTGTTAATAGCAATATCATAAAAATACTTACTACTGTTTTCATTTTGCCACCCCTCGTTTTGGCATAATATTTATAAGAACTTATCTGTAATTATATCAAATCCACACTCACATGTCGAGTAAAAATTTTCTTGTATGATCAAAAAATCTACATGCTGAATCAACTGAACCGACATTTACCCTTGTTGACAAAATCATGCGATAAATATATAATATAAAGGCTATGTTTTTGAAAGATTAATTAAACTGTTCCTACAATATTGGAGTGATTATATGAGTTCTAAAAATAGATTGAAGCTTATTGCTTTGTACATGATTTTAGTAGTTGGCATTGGTTCTGCCGGGTTCTTTGCGGTCGTTTTGACACTTGACATAATGACGGCACGTGAATCGGAAGCGTTTTTTGATTCGGTGGCTATTGAATTTGTTCCTCGACAGAGTCCAACCGCGAACTTAGTGCAATTGGCGGCTGAACCGGATGAGGCTTATAAAGAAGTCGAGCATTTTGAGATTGATTTTGATGGTTTGCGTGAGTCATTCCCAAGCGTTATAGGGTGGATTCAGTCCGAAGGAACACCGATAAACTTCCCTATCGTGCAAGGAATTGATAATGATTTTTACTTATATCACTTGCCAAACAGGCAGCGAAACAGCCTTGGCTCGATTTATATGGATTATCGTAACAACAGCGACTTTTCGAGCAAAATTACTATAATTTATGGTCACGATGTGTCCGGCGGGGCAATGTTTGGTTCTCTTCGAAACTACCGCAGCCAAGAGTTTTTTGAAGAGCATCACAGCATGTTTATCTTTACCCCGGAGCAAAATTATGAACTTTTGTTGTTTGCAGGTTATATTCTTGATTCCGCTTTTGAAATTCCGCCTATGAGCTTTAGCGGGCCTGATGATTTTTACGCATTCATTAGTAATATAAAAAACCGTTCGATGTTTTCAAGCGATCGCGCCGTATCATACGGCGACAATCTTGTTATGCTTGCTACTTGCGTTGCGGCTGGCTCGAGAAGCGACAGGCTTATTATCGCGGGTAAAATGGTGCCGATTGAATAACCTCGTATAGGTGGTATGTTTTAAGCTAGAATTCGATGAAATAATAATGAAATAAATAAATTTCGAAAAACCTGTTCCCTTTTTAAGATACTTGTGTTATTATGATTTAACAAGGCTCAGGCATGAAGATTTAGTGCCAAGGCAACACCCCCTTAAGGTGGGCTACTTGAAATTAATTGACGACACATTCAGAAAGGAATGGATGACTTATGAAAAACAATCTTAAGCGAATTATCGCATTGTTATTTTCAGCCGCTTTAATTTTGCATTTTGTACATATGGACGCAGTACAAGTTAATGCCAATGCTGCGTTTACAATACCTGTACCTGTTGCAAGCGGAACGAATCAAAGCCGTAATAACAACGCTGAAATTGACTATTCAAATGTTAGAGACGGTTATGT
>Ga0131853_10001270_pt1 | contig 45381 bp, 41 predicted proteins | sample TergutLab28metaG_FD_92764 | JGI IMG/M metagenome (GOLD analysis project Ga0131853, IMG submission 92764) | Labiotermes labralis P1 segment gut microbial communities from Petit-Saut dam, French Guiana - Lab288 P1 (version 2) (version 2) | ecosystem: Host-associated > Arthropoda: Insects >... | reverse complement strand
TAACATGGCACCGGTCACAACCCCCGGCCAAAGTTCTGGCAAAATGACCTGTACAAAAGCCCGAAGGGGATTGGAGCCTAAATCTAATGCCGCTTCATACAAGTTAGGGTCAAGCTGCCTAAGTTTTGGGGTTACCGATAATATAACATAGGGTACATTAAAAATAACATGAGCCAAAAGCATTGTACCAAAGCCAAGACTTCCAAATCCAAGCGCCCTAAACACAAACAGAAATAGCATCATCAAAGAAATTCCTATGATGACATCCGGCATCATAACGGGTACGCGGCTTACCAGCATTATTGCTGTACGCGAACGTTTTTTTAACTTGTCTATACCAAGCGCCGCAACGGTTCCAATGGCTGTAGCAAAAAAAGTAGAAAATATCGCTATTAAAACGGTGTTGCGCAGGGCAAGTTGGGTATGTTGGTCGTTAAATAGCCTAATATACCAGTCAAGGGTAAAGCCTTCCCACGTACCGCGAGAGCGTGAAGCGTTGAAAGAAAAGATTATAAGTACGGCAATAGGGGCATACATAAAAAATAAAATAACCCCAAGATAAAACCGCTTCAACACCGCCAGAAGCTGCCTCAGCACTGGTAGTGACCTTGAATCAATCACAGCCGCAACCCTCCTTCACTTGCCTCCTCTTGGCGGTCAAACCGTGAAAGAATAAACGTACTTACAAGCATTAGCATTATCATAATAACAGCTACAGCAGAGCCAAAATGCCAGTTGCCTACAAGCAGAAATTGCTGTTCTACAAGGTTGCCTAAAAGGAAGAACTGACCGCCACCTAGCAAGTTGGGGATAATAAAAGTAGCCGCCGCAGGCATAAATACCATTGTTATCCCACTTACAACACCCGGCATACTTAAAGGGAAAACCACACGCAAAAATACATTAATTGGGCCAGCGCCAAGGTCTTGCGCGGCTTCAATAATACGCTTATCCATCTTTGTTAGCGCAGTATAAATAGGAAGCACCATAAAGGGCAGGAAGTTGTACACCATTCCCAGTAAGACAGCCGAGTCTGTAAACAATATATCTATTGTAGGCAAATTTGCTCGCCTTAAAAGGTTGTTCATAATCCCATTGCGCTCTAAAATTGTCATCCACCCGTAGGTCCGCACTAAGAAATTCATCCACATTGGCATGATAAATAGAAATAGTAAAATCGGCTTATCGCGGAACCCTTTACTTGCCAGTATATGCGCAAGGGGGTACCCCAATAGGAAGCATATAACCGTGGTTTGCAGTGCCATTCTAAGTGAGCGCGTTGCTACCCTAATGTAAATTCTTTGAAAGAAGGGCTGGTCTTCGATAATGCCTTCAAAGAATTTTTGCATATTCTGTAAGGTAAAATATGTGTTGCCATATGCGTCGGTATTTGTAAACGCGTAAAAAAAGACCAATAACAATGGCGCTATAACAAAAATAGCAAGCCAGACTACATATGGGTACGTGAAAAGCCGCTTCATGACGCGCTCTCCTCATGGGATGGCGCACTTTTTTGCATGACATGAATCAAATCCGGTGCAATGGCTATCCCGACAATAGAACCAACGGGAGATTGCACTGTGCTTTGCACTTTCCATGTAAAGTTGCCCGTATCCACACGCATTTCGTAATGCACGCCTTTAAATGTGACATGTTTCACTTCGCCAGTAATCGCGCCTTCATCTTTGCTTGTTATGAGTATATCTTCCGGGCGGACAACAATATCAACAGGCTCGTTTTGACTAAAACCTTTGTCCACGCAAGGGAAATCAAAATCCGCGAAATTTACTTTAAAATCGTCACGCATAATTCCCGGGATAATATTACTTTCACCTATAAAGTTAGCTACGAACGCGTTTTTAGGCTCATTGTAAATTGCTTCTGGCGTGCCTATTTGCAGGATTTTGCCTTCGTTCATTACAGCTATCGTATCTGACATTGTTAATGCTTCTTCTTGGTCGTGAGTTACATATACGAAGGTTATACCCAATTGCTGCTGCATATTTTTTAGTTCGACCTGCATTTCTTTGCGTAACTTTAAGTCAAGCGCCCCAAGCGGCTCATCTAAAAGCAGCACTTCCGGCTTACACACAAGTGCGCGGGCAATTGCTACCCTCTGCTGCTGCCCGCCCGATAGGGATGTGACACTGCGTTTTTCGAAGCCTTCCAAGTTAACAAGTTTAAGTATATCCTGTACCTTTTCGTTGATGGTGGCACGGTCAAGCTTTTTTATTTTAAGACCAAATGCTATATTTTCTGCAACATTCATGTTAGGGAACAGCGCGTACCGCTGGAAAACTGTGTTAAGCTGGCGCTTATGCGGCGGTGTGCTTAAAATTGATTCACCGTTAAAATATAAATCGCCACCGGTAGGCTGTTCGAAACCGCCAATAATACGCAATGTGGTGGTTTTGCCACAGCCGCTAGGACCCAGCAGCGTTAGGAATTCATTCTGATTTATATATAAATTAATGCTATCAAGTACTTTGGTTTGGCCAAAGTTTTTTGAGATGTTAACAAGTTCAATGAGGCGGGGCATATGACCACTCCTTTGCTACATTTATTATGTATCCCCTCCCCTACCGACTTAAAAGCTTGGCGGGGAACTAACCCACAGTATGGATGCATTATGTGCAGTATGATTTTCTAAATAATAGGGCAACGAGGCATGATAATAAATACTATCGCCCTTTTTTATTTTCCAAGCTTGCTTGCCGCGGTGTAAGGTTGCCGCACCAGACAATACATAGCCAAACACTTCCCCCGCGTGCGGGTCATGGGCCTGCGTGCGGCCACCCGGGCGCAGGTTTATTAGGATTGGCTCCATTTCATTCTTTTGGGCACTGGGGATTATCCATGTAATGGTGTGGCCCAGTTCCTCATCTTCAGAGGCATAGGCATCTCCTTGGCGGTAGTGCACCTGCTCTGGAGCCGAGTCCCTAAAAAACTCTGCCGGGGTACTGCCTAAGCATTCTAATATATCTATCAAAGTGGCTATAGATGGCGATGATTGATTCCTTTCTAGCTGCGAAATAAAACCTTTAGAAAGGTCGCATCGGGTAGCTAGTTCTTCCTGAGTCAGATTTGTGCGGAGACGAAGCTGCTTCAGCTTTTCGCCTATGTCCATGATGGGCCTCTTTCTGATATATGAAGTTGTGGGTGGTAGCAAATATACTAAACATTTTATCTAGGCAGGCTAAACACGGTGATTAAAACATAAATACGATTGGGTGTCAATAGAGTTGTAGATATTATTGACAATAAAGTTAGCATATGCTAACCTATGCAAAAATTAGTCGCAACTAACATTAGTGATAATTATCTTCGAAAGTAGTGATATTTCCATGCTTAACAAACAGCCTCTAAGCCTGTACGAAGCAAAAAAGGCAGGTACATTCCAAGTAGCATCTGTTCCTAAGATAGGATTACTTGAAAATATGGGCCTGCGTATAGGCACAAAAGTTACTGTACAAAACCGTTATGCTTTAGGCGGGCCTGTTCTTCTTATAGTTGAAGGGGTATATTCTATTGCCATTGGTAAAGATATCGCACAGCAGATCGCCGTTAAGGAGGTTGCCGCACAATGAGCCAAGATGCTTCTAATGATACAATTCTCTTGATGGGCAACCCCAATGTTGGGAAAAGCATCTTCTTTACAGAACTTACAGGAATTCACGCTATGAGTGCCAATTATGCGGGTACAACCGTCCATTTCATGGAGGGACGCGTAACCCTTGGCGGTAAAAAATATACATTAATAGATGTACCCGGCACATACTCTTTAATACCTTCATCCGAAGCGGAAACGGTTGCCGCCGACTTCATGAAAAGCGGCGCAAAGGCTGTTATATGTGTGCTGGATGCCTCTAATCTCGAACGCAATCTTTGCCTTGCGCTAGAACTTAAAAGATATAACATCCCAACCGTATACACATTAAACCTGATGGATGTGGCCGAACGCCACGGGGTAGCTATAAATACTGCACTGCTTGCTAAAGAACTGGGCGCGCCGGTTGTAAAAACAGTAGCGGTTAAGAGACGCGGTATAGATAAACTAATAGCACAGCTAGAAGTAATACTGGACACTAACACCCAAACTTGCCCGGGCAATAAATATGTATCCTGCGGCAAATGCACGGCTTGCCCCGCAGGGGTCTCAGGTACAGCAGATACTTCAACCGATATTTGGGTCAGTGCGAAGGAAATCAATGCACGAGTCAGCAGCTCAACCCATTCTAAGCCAATCTTCTTGGATAAATTGGGTGAAAACATGATGAAACCCTTCCCAGGAGTACCCATCGCCTTTTTGGTTATAGCATTGGCAATTGGGGTAGTTGTTGGCGGCGGGATGGGCATGCGTGTTACTATATTTTTGCCTTTAGTTAATGGTCTTATTGTCCCATTTTTCCGAAACTTGTTTACTTCATTTTTGCCTGAAGGCGCTTTCCTTAATATTTTGATTGGGGAATTTGGTATCTTTGTTATAAGTTTTGAATGGATAGTTGCACTAATTTTCCCTTATGTATTGCTATTTTATGTTGTTTTTACATTTTTGGAAGATACGGGTTTTTTGCCGCGTATGTCGGTGCTGTTTGATAATATTATGCGTAAGCTAGGTGTGCAGGGCGGTAGCATGATACATATGATTATGGGTTATGGTTGTGCCGTACCCGCTATCATTGGTACGCGTGCCGCCACCGGCCGCAAGGAGCGTATTGTTATCGCGGCGGCTATTTGTTTCGCGATTCCTTGTATTTCGCAAACGGGGGCCATTATTGGTTTACTTTCCGCTTATGCATGGTGGATGATGCCGGCTATGTTTACTTTTTCTCTACTATTGTTTATGTCGGTGACTCTTGTTGCCGGGAAGCTAGTTAAGGGCAAGGTTGACCCGCTTTTAATTGAAGTACCCAATCTTCTGATGCCGCACCCAAAAGCTTACGGGCGCAAAATTATAACCAGAATGAGACATTTTTTGAAGGATGCAGAAGTGCCGATGCTTATAGCTATTTTAATTGCCGCGTTATTGGCAGAGTCAGGGATATTGACACGCATAGCGGTATATGCGCAGCCGCTGGTTAGTAACTGGCTGGGCTTGCCCGACGAAGCGGTTATTGCGCTTATACTTGGGATTGTACGGCGGGAGATGTCCGTTGCACCTTTGATTGCGCTAGATTTAACGCCTTTGCAGGCCTTTGTAGGCGGGGCCGTTTCACTTATGTACTTGCCTTGTTTGTCTGTTTTCGCGATTCTTAATAAGGAGTTTAAGGTTAAAATTGCGCTCGTAATTACATTTTCAACCATTGTGCTGGCGCTATTTTTGGGTGGGGTTATTAATCAGCTGGGGTTGTTGATATTTTAGTTTAATGCGTCATTTTTTCGGTTTTGATACTAATGGTAAAACCGGAAAAGTAACTAGAGCATTGCATCAGCGAAAAAGTTTCGACTGCTCAAAAGCATACTATAGCCGCATAAGCGCTTCTAATATCCCTTCATAAATAGCTTGCGCGAGTAACTGCTGGTGCGCGGTTGACGCAAGCCTTGCTGCCTCTTGGGCATTTGATAAGAAACCCACTTCTAGCAGTACCGCAGGCATTGTAGTGTCACGCGTTACAACAAAGTTAGGCGTTGTTCTTGCCCCGCGGTCAACTGCACCTGTGGCTTCAATCATGTGACGTTGTATAATTTGGGCAAATTGCCTGCTGGTGAATCCTACTTCGCGGGAATGCGGTGTGTACCATGTTTCTATTCCGCTGACATTGGGTCTGTTATTTACAGCATTGGCATGAACTGAAACAAATAAATCAGCCATTTGATTAGCAAAGGAGACCCTTTCTGATAAGGGGACAAAAACATCTGTATGCCGTGTCATATAGACTTGAATATTATCGTGGCGGCTTAATCGTTCGGCTACCATATGTGAAATCGCAAGTACAACATTACTCTCACGCACCCCATGATGTACCGCACCCGGGTCGCGCCCCCCATGCCCTGGGTCTATTACAACAATAAATTGGTGAATATCCTGAGGCAAACGCACTCTTATAATATATTCGTCATAGGTTTCGTGGATCGTGAGGGCCATGACCCGTGAGGTTTCAAATATCAGCTGGGCATACCCCGCGCTGGTTCTGCGTACTACAACAGAGTTTAAATAGTTATCGGCAACATATAAAGAACCCAACCCTAACCCATAAGCCGCAATTGGCAGCGTTAAAGTATAGCGGTTAAGCAAGTATTCATTATTACGCCGCACCTGCGTGATATCCATATAATGTATCACGTCGCGTGATAAACGTAACTCACGGCTCCAAAAATCATACCGAATGCCGTCCAGACCGCGATGAATTATAACAGATACATAATCCAGCCCGTGTTCGAGGCTTACAGCGGGCCAACCGCTGTGCATAAACACACGAACAAGCATAACTCCATTCGAGTGCTGTTCGGCTACATAATGGGAAACAAAAACCCCACTAAGGAAAAACTCGCCTACGCTGCTTGCCACCGCGTTATCTATATAGATAGCAAGATAGTGCGGATAATTGGCCGCAGACAGCCTAATAGAGGGCTGGAAGCCGCCGCGGATTAACAAAGTATCCATATAAGTGTTAGAAGCCGGGGTAATAGAGATATTATTTTGGGTAAATGCGATAGTTAATGTACGCCTGTCATATGAAAGCGAGACACTAAACTCTGTTTGGATAGCCATTTCGAATACAATCCTTGTTACATAAGGAGAGCGCGAAAACTGTGAATGACGCACTTCCCTTACAGGCCCGTATGCTACAAACGGCCCTGATATATTGGCTCTTGCGTTGTAGATATCCACAACCAAACGGTTATCTAGCAGGAGGAAATGGTTAACGCTAGATATTGCGGATGAAGCTATAATCGTATAGGCCATCGCGCCTGTGTCTATTGGGGTACGCAGTGCGGTTATATTTGTTGTGGGATGCGGCTCAGATATGATTGGTGTAGATGAGATATCAGTAGATAGATTTGAATCCGGCTGGTAATTTTGTTCAGGGGGCGGGTCCAGATGCCCGTCAGGTTGATGAGTTGGCTCTTCAGGAATATTTTCTGAAGGGGGGTCATGCGGGGTTTCAGGAGTTCCATTGTCTACGGTATTAATAATTGCGGCACGGCCTTCTTCATCCCAATCCACATCAAACCCGAAGGCTTCCGCAGGGAAGCGTAGTGGTATCAGCGTGCGGTCATTGATGATTACCGGCGGCGTATCCATAATAAGTAATTCACCGTTTAGCCATGCAACGGTTTCATTGATTGTCATCACTAATACATCATTATTATGAAGTACAGTAACTTGCCTGTGCCGGTAATTCCATTCGACAATGCCGTCCATACGCTCGAACACACCACGAGCCGGGACCATTACCCTGTCGTCTATGATAATTGGTGGCACATCTAGCCCTGTTACCTCTTGGTTATCAATAATTAGGCGGGCGTGTGTTGCGCCATAGGCTGCAGCGGGAAACATAATAACCAATAAAAAGGCCAGTATATAAGTAAGTCGTTTCATGAAAACCTCCGCAAATATGTATGTTTCGACACTGCCATTATATTAGCAAAAAAAAGCCGTTACGTAAATATTTCGCAATGGTTTTTTAATAAATTTGTAATATTTTTATCATTCCAAATCTTGCCTGTATTGCAAACATGCATAGCATAATATATACTGCCGAAAACACTCTAAGGAGGTGAACAAATTGGCATATAAAATAACAGATGCGTGTATCGCTTGCGGCGTTTGTAAAGACGAGTGTCCGGTTAGCTGCATCTCTGAAGGCGACATATATGTAATTGATCAATCAACTTGTATCGATTGCGATGCGTGTGCGGGGGTCTGCCCTGTTGATGCTTGTGTTGCTGATTAGTTATAAGCATGTACATTTTAAAGACAAGCCCATGTTTGTCTTTGCGGGCATAGCGAAGCAATCCAGAAACATAGGATTGATATAATTCATGCTGGATTGCTTCGTCGCATCGCTCCTTGTAATAACAAGTAATATTATTTTATGATTCCTTGGCATCCGCAAACGTTATGATTTCGTTTGGGATGCTTTTTTTATATACTAGGAAACTGCTTCGCAGTTTCCGTCGGCAGAAGCGGAAGTAAAAAGCGGCTGCGCCGCTTTTTTATATCGAGAGGATGGATAAGAATGGATTTTCATATTTTGATTGAGAAGGCCATAAAGGCCAAAGGTATGGCTTACGCGCCTTATTCAAATTTTCATGTGGGTGCTGCGCTTTTGACCAAGGATGGCGAGACATATACAGGTTGTAATGTCGAATCAGCAGCGTTTTCACCTACATGCTGTGCAGAGCGTACCGCGCTGGTTAAGGCTGTTTCTAGCGGGGAGCGGGATTTTGCCGCTATTGCTATATGTGGCGGGCATGACGGCGCGGATTTTTGCTACCCATGTGGAGTATGCAGGCAAATGCTTTATGAGTTTGGCGGGGATAATTTGCAGGTGATTGTAGCCAAGACGGCAGATGATTACAAGATTCATCTGCTTTCGGAATTATTACCTCATGGTTTTGGCGCAAAGGATTTGCATCTTCAGAAATCAAAATAGCGTAGCTTTGATACTATTGTTACGACTATTAAAGGAGGCTAGAAACTTAATATGCGAGCATACGATATCATTCATAAGAAAAAACAAGGCAACACCCTGTCTGCAGACGAAATCAGTTTTATCATAAACGGCTATACCGCAGGCAATATACCCGATTATCAGATGGCAGCGCTGCTAATGGCCATCTGTTTCCAAGGCATGACTCCGCCAGAAACAACAGCCCTAACCATGGCAATGGCCGAGTCTGGCACCCAATTGGACCTTAGTAACCTTCCGGGCATAAAAGTAGACAAACATTCTACCGGAGGTGTAGGCGACAAAACGACACTTATTGTAGGCCCTATTGTTGCGGCACTAGGCATACCCGTAGCCAAGATGAGCGGGCGCGGCCTTGGCCATACAGGCGGTACTGTAGATAAACTAGAAGCAATTCCCGGCCTTAGAACAGATATAGCCACAGACGAATTTCTGAAAATAGTGGAAAAACACAGCATATGTATTACAGGGCAATCGGCCAATTTAGCCCCGGCAGACAAAAAAATATACGCCCTGCGGGACGTAACAGCTACAGTAGACAGCATTCCGCTAATAGCCGCCAGCATCATGAGCAAGAAAATTGCTGCTGGGGCTGACCGTATTTTACTAGACGTAAAAACAGGCAACGGCGCGTTTATGAAAACTCTCGAAGATTCCCAAGCACTAGCTAAGGCAATGACCGAAATTGGAGAAGGATGTGGCCGCAAGACTCATGCGATAATCACGGACATGTCTGTACCACTGGGTCGCGCCGTTGGCAATGCCCTAGAAATATTAGAAGTAATAGATGTACTATGTGGCCATGGGCCTAGAGACCTGACCATGATATGTATAGAATTGGCCGCGCACATGTTACACTTAGCGGAACATGGCCCTATAGAGACATGCCGTTCAATGGCAAAAGAAACTATAGCAAACGGCAAGGCATTGGCAAAATTGGCAGAAATGGTAGAAGCCCAAGGCGGAGACAAAACATATATTTCAGAACCTGAGCGCTTTGGCATCGCAGAAATTGTACGACCAGTGCTGTCGCCAGCAGACGGTTATATCGCATCTATGGACACGGAAGGCATTGGTATATGTGCTATGACCCTTGGCGCGGGCCGGGAAAAGGCCGATGATATTATCGACAACAAAACTGGGATAATCATCAAAGCCAAAACAAGTGACCCGATAATTATAGGCCAAACTCTTGCCATAATTCATGCCTCAAACAAAGAAGCTGCCAATGCCGCTGCTGAAAAATATATGTGCAGTTTAAACTTTTCATGTGAAGCCGTTTCTGCTCCGCCCTTAATATATGGACAATAAACATACAATAGGCCAGACAGGCCAAGAAGCTGCTGAAAAATACCTTCAAAACAAAGGTTACAAGATCTTAGCTCGCAACTACCGCCTTAGAACAGGAGAAATAGACCTGATTTTAAAACATGGCACATATATCGTATTCGTCGAGGTAAAATTCCGTAAAAACATGGCCTACGGCCTTCCTCGGGAAGCGGTGGGCCATACAAAGCAAAAGCGTATTATTAATACCGCGCTCCACTACCTGACCCACAATAGACTGACCGAAAATGATATTCGCTTCGATGTTGTGGAAGTGCTTGAGCAACACGGCAAATTATACGCGTCTCATATCGAAAACGCATTTACAACATAACATACGACTACTCGACTACGAAGCAAGCAGGGCAGCAAAATGTTCTGTTTTCAACAATAACTCCCCTACCCCGCGCGAAATTTTGTAACCACAGGCTTTGGTTTTTCGCATCGTCCAATCTAGAAGCGGCGTCAGCACCCGGCATAATGGCATTATTTGACTTTGCATCTGATTCAACATCTTTCTCGCGTATCAAAATTACCGCACGTTCAGGAGAGGCAACCTCCCAAGCCCTATCTAGTTCAGCCAGCCGCAATTCTGGATGATTACTTATATAATGCACCATCATAGGTAACCCATTTTCTAAGCACAAAATCCGAAACCCCATACCCTGCGGGAAAACAACCCACAGTGGTAAGGGGTTTTCTTTTTGTATATTCACACATGTAAAATATCTAAATATCATATGCTCAATTGTATCTAAACGCATAAGCCTATGTACACTACCCCATCTTTCTTCCGCCATCGCACCAATAGGCTCTGCAATAGCCTTGGGCAACGCTACCATCATAAAGCGCTGCCGGCCGGTACTGTCATTAAAAACAGAACCATCAAAGATATGTGTTTCCGCATTCAAAAGCGCTCCAACAGGGAAATTCTCCTGCACCAGCCGCCATTTTACCGCGGGAGAAAGCCGCCTGTCGCGCCCCGTAAGTTCTGCCACACGAATAACCGCCCGGTGGGTATTAACTACAAGTGTAACCCTTGCTGCCTTACTCGGTAGCTTACGTTTGCCAAATGACTCCACACATGAACGGTATTTGGTACCTCGTGTCCATTCCTCTGCTATAACAGCCGGTACAAAGCAGTCATCGATTGTTATTTCGGCATAAATCATCCCTGTTCACATCCTCGTAAAACAATATATCTATTTCATCAATTTCTTCAAATGAGGCAGTCTATGACAAACCTTCAACAAAAACACCGCAATAAACACATTTACAATACTTGTCAAAAGTGCGGCAATTGCCCTAGGCAACATTATATACATGAAAGGAAAACCACTCCATGCTGGCACAGGCACTATCCATAGCAATACAATAGAATTTGCTATATTTATTAGTAAGCTGATGATAATTATCGTCAAAGCCAAAGGCATAATACTCCCATTCCAAGGGGCGAACCATTTTGAATAAACATCACGTAGCTTATTGCTGCCAAGTCCGGAGTCATTACCACCACGTTCACTACTTCCTTCGGCAACATAAGAAATTGTATCGCCGGATATTACAACCGTTGACACACCACTACTAGACAAAGCAGATACTAAACCATCATTTCTAATAGCAAGTTTGTCCTCATCTTCCTTGCGCAAGCCTTTAGTTAAAAACATATCCACACCCAGCAAAATCAACCCGAATACCCCGGCACCAAGCGGTGCGTAAGCTACCTCCGCAATCCGCTGTGACAGGCTAACCGCAGGGTTCCCTGCATTTTGCGAACGCGAAATAACTAGCCGCCCCATGCTGCTCATGCTGTGGGTATCAACAGCCGATGGCTCGGTTACATAATCATAAAAACTACGGGTTATGCCGTCATGCCTTAACTGCAACATACTAAAAGCGCCAAACCCTAAAAACGATAGCGTCATAACAATAATAACGCCGCGTGTTGCCATAGGGCTGCGCCCTCTAAGAATCCGCCACATCCAGCCGCGGGCAAAGCCACCTACAGTTGAAATAATAGTTATCTGCCATAACCAAGCCCCTGATGGCCGCATAAAATGTCCTAATAAATCCGCAAGCCCGGAAGCAACCGCACCATACCATGGCCCAAACAAAATGGCAGGCATTATACTAAATACACCATGTATGCCAACCCGCACACCATTCGCACCAAAAAGGGGCAAATACGCGGAAACAGTTACCCTAAGTATTAGTGAAATAGCCAAAAAAACAGCAGTTGCTACCAACCGCCGTAAGTGTAGATTTGTCATAAAATCACTCCCGTATATTATTCAAAACCCATTTGAGTTCCTTCATCCTAAGTAGCGCACAGCCGCCAATATACACTACAGCCCCAACCGCCGCTGGAATAACCACTTGCAAAAGCGCATGACGATAAACGAACAAGCCGTGTACAAACCTAACAGCAAAAAGCATAATAACAGCCAAAGCCGCCATCTTTACCAAATCAGCTACCAGTGCCGCAGGCCATATCAACTGTCCCTTTAACGTAAGCATAACAACCATAACCAAAGCAGCCAAGCTAATACCAACAGCCCCCGCAAGCGCAGGCCCGGCAATTTCCAGCCTTAAAAGCGCAAAACTAAGTATAACATTTGCTCCTATTCCAACAAAAGTAGACACAAAAGGCGTGCGCCCATCCTTTTGAGCAAAGCAAGCCCGGCACAAAACCACTTGCAAGCCATACCCCACAATCCCAGTTGACATAAAAAACAAAGCCGTCCCGGTTATATCCACAGCACGAGCTGTGAAGTTTTGACGATAAAAAACCAACTGTACTAAGGGCTGGCTTAGCGCCATCATCCCTAAAGTGAGAGGCAGCAAGAAAAAAAACAATACTCGGACAGTCTCACCTAAACTATCCTTAAAACCTTCTCTATCAGATACCGCCGCCTGCCGTGACAGTTTAGGGAAAATCACATTCGCAACCGATAGTATAAACACACCACTAACCACGGTAAATAGACTAAAAGAAAACTGAATGGCAGGCACACCATAAAACCCACCATACAGCCCTTGCGCCGCCCTCATATTTACAAGAAAATTAACCGGAAGCAGCCAAGAAGCTGTTAAAACAGGCAAAGTAAGCGCACCAATCTCTCTAAGTCCGCTATCCCTAAAATCCAATCTAAAACGAAATTTAAACTTATGCCTAATTAGCCAAGGCACCTGTATAACCGCTTGTAAGGCCCAGCCAATCAAAAATGCAACAGCCAGCCCACGTACACCAAACCTGTCTACAAGAAAAAAATAATAGAACAAGATAACACCGTTAGACACAACACTCATAGCCGCAGGCAGCCGAAACTCACCAAGAGACTGCAATATCCCGGTAAATGAAAACGCCAGCCCGCTAAAAATCATAAGTGGGAACATGTACCGCAAAAGTTCAATCGCCAAAGTACGTACTTCACTCTCGCCGCCTGCAAATAAGTCATAAATGGGTGCAGCAAAAACCACCGCAATTATAGTAACCACGGTGGTAATAACCAGCGTAACGCTGATAAAAAGAGAGGCTAAATCAAAGGCCTCTCTTTTGCCCTTCTTTTCAAGATATGTGCTAAAAACAGGAATAAAGCTGGAAGATAGCGCCGCCGCAAACATGATATCCAAAAAATTGCGCGGCAAAGCGCTGGCTTGAATAAAGGCAACAGCCTCCGTCGTATCTGCACCAAAGGTCTGACCCTGCATACTATCACGCAGCAAGCCCATAGCTTTGCCAATAATCATGATACTCATCATAATAAAGACAGTACGCGCCGGGCGCACATCCGCCTTATTAATTACCTTCTCATCTGTCAATCAGACCACCGAATTTGATTCCCGTTCACACGGAAGTAGATATATTCGCTTTCCCTGTACAAATTTATATAGCGGATTCCATCCTGTATATGAACAGAAGTAGCTGAGCCTGTAGCCGATACCACGAAAACCGTGCGCCCTTCGGCCTGCAATTCTACCATAGCCATATGAAAAAGCTCAAACTCCGCAGCATGGCGGAAGGCCGTACGCGGGTTCCTGTCCATTAGTATCACCACATATGACGGGTTGGTAGACCTTATGTCCCGCATAAACCGCCCCCACTGGTGCGTACCAAGTCTGCCACCATATAATGTCATGGTTGCTATAGAGAAAGGCCCAGAATTTGCTATATCATACTCTACGTCATAATCTGTATTAGGCAATATAAACCTATGTTCATTGCCGCCAAAATCACCAAAGCCATCTTGCATCCACATTAAATCGCGAAATACAGGCCCTACAGGTATATCAGCAGGCAAGTCATATGCTATAACAGCCTCTATGCCACCTATCAGTATATGGCGCGCGGTAGTATCACGCGTACCCAGCGTAACCACATAAATCCTTTCCAGCATAAACGGGCCGGGTACGCCCGCAGGCAGTGCAGCGGTTAAAAATGCCCAATCATAAAAATCAATATCATTAGCAAAATCAATATTATGATGCCGCCCCGCCCCGTCTCTAACACGCCCGCGCAGCCAATTTCCGGAACCGTCGCCTTCAACCATAATGTTTATCGCAACAGAGTTAGCCGGAAGAACAACCGGCGGATAAAGGGTCATGTGCGCAGCTTGCGTTCTTGATACCGGGAAGAAACTGTATTCCATTTTAAGAATATCACCATAACGCTCTGCCTCACCGGTGGCGTATCCCAATGGGTAACCGGCAAAACCGGGTATCACTGCAGAAGTATTCAAAACCTGAGACGTGCCGCCAACTGACACGGCAATATAAGTATTTACGTCATGAACGGTAACAACAATGTGGCCGGTTCCAGAACCGGTTGCGGTAAACACTCCATTTTCTATAAACCCGAGTCCCGGAGGTACAACCGCAAAATCGGAAACATAGGAAAGAGGGATATTGGCCACGTAATTGCCATTTGCCGCAACGCCTGAAAGGCGAAATGTCATCTGCTGGCCTTCCCCAAACATAGATATTGCGCGAGGGTGGCTTCTAAGCTCCGCCATCTGCGGGATAGGTGCAAACACAGGCTCAAATGGCCTGCTATCAAATACACCAAGGGCGTTTATAATCCGCCTCTCAGCACCATCGGACGGGGTGTTCACTGTAGCGTAAGCCCCCGTAACTGCGTCCCTAACTATCATAGTCGAAGAGCCGCCGCCATCAAAATGCATTGCGTCCCATGCCCCAAAACGGCGTAGCCATCCAGCCATTTCTACATGTGTAGCCCCAATTGAGTGGCTACGCCCGTCAACTACCATAAGTATCAGGCTGTTGCCATCGCGGGTTACACCTATGGCCGAACGCGGATGGCGCGCGTTTGGCGCAACACCGCGGCCATACATTGTTTCCCCGTTTGAAAGAATCAACCCGCCGCCGCCTATGGCAGTTTGAATACGTGAAAAATCTACTCCTAAGTTATTACCAAGGTGTAAACGCGCAGTATCACCTACATTAACAAGATGCCGGTGAGAACTATACATATGCGCAGGCAAAACCAATACATAGCCATCTGCAGGCACTTCAACCACATCACGGGAAACCTGCGTAACAGTATTGCCCCGTACAACAAACTTTGTTAGTCCGTCAAAGCGGTCAGACAATTGGCGAGTATTATCCATAAGACGCCCGTCAACAATTACAGGTGAACGCAGTTCTTGCCCGATAACATTAAGCGAGGCTACACGTATATTAACCGTGCCATTGTTATAAAAGCGAACCTCGCTGCGGATATAATCGAAGAAAGGATTGCCGTTAGAATCCAAGAAGAAAGACGCAAACTCGTTACGGTCGTGGTTGGTATGAGGGTTAAGTCCTAAGATTTCCCCATCCATTATCATTGGCCCAAAATGGACAGAATACAACCCTGCCAACCCAAAAAAGTCGGCGTTAATACCAGCTACAGCCCCCGCGTCAGACAGCAAAGTCGTAGCCGTTTCTCTTCGCCCGCCGGCATGCTGGCTAACCACCGGGCCTATGTATATATAGGGGTCATTGAGGGGAACGGTTAGTACATGTATATCCAGCATCCCGTTTGTGGTCATCTGAAGTACACGCTCATATATTACACCGCCCTGTTCCTCACGAAACTCATGTTCGAAAAGTACATCTGCGTATGCAGTCCTCGCGGACGCTAATACAGCCACCGTAAATACCAATGCTGCCAGTAAATACAAGATTTTTTTCATTTAATTGCTCCTGTCTTTTGTAAGATTATATTGATTTGCCCCATGCAATTCTGTCATGTCTAAGCACAGTTGTCAATTTAATATAATGCGATAAACACACAAAGGCCCCTGCCGTTACGATAAAAAACGACAAGGGCCAAATTTTGTTCCTTTAATTTAGTAAATTAATTTTCAACCGCTGATTGTGACTAATCACCGGTTGTATATCTTGTGTTAACCATATCTGAGATGCCTGCAAGTATCATAATTATGCCTTGGACTCGATGAGGTACCACAATATATACGCCCTTTTCATCCTCATCTTCTCTTACTAAATCTGCGGCAATTAGGGGCTTGAGATGATGGTATACTTGTCCGGTAGTATTAAACCCACACGCAGTTACCATTGTGGCTACGTTCATTGGCCTTTTTAAAATTGCCAGCAGTAAGTTTAGTCTGTCACTGTTTCCAATACCTTGTAATACCTGCGTTGCGGTTTTACTTTCTATTAGCGAAAATAACTTATCTGCACTTACTGTCATTTCCCATTTTGACCCGCGTCCCGCAGATTGATATGACCCAGAGTAGTTTATAATATTAGAATGGTTTATTGTTTCCGCTTCCGGTTCAATGATTTTCTGATCTAGCCTCTTTTTAAGGAAATCTAATTCCTTTTTTAACATGTCTATTTCTGCACCATAATCTCTTGCCATGGTTGTACCTCCTCCGGGGGGATATAATTCATTGTTGATACGCATCGCTTCATCTGAAAATGTTATCATATGCTGGTAGTCTTTCACCCATATCTTTGTGACTTCTTGGGGTGTGACCTCTTGCCGTGATATCCACTGCCAGTTGTCGATTTTTTCAAAATTTTCGCTACTTACTTTGTAGATGTAACCATAGCCGTTTGGGTCTAAGGTCCCGTACTTGACATATGTTTTGCCATAACCGGTCATCTCAACATCCCGCCAACCACCCGGCCCGTCGGGGTAATAGCGAAAAGGCAATGCCCATGTGATAACGTAGTCAGGATTTTCACACGCATAGATAGCGTTTTGTGAGCCTTGCTCTGTGTTGTCTTTTGCTTGTTGGGGTTTTAGGGTATCAAGAAACTTTGAACTTCCATGATATAAAAATACAGGTTTCACTTTGCCAATCTCCTCCAGTCTGAAATAAACGTAATTACGCAATACCATAATATCACGCAGGAGCTATTACGTCAATACGTAATTGCGGAAATAAATACTCGCTTTATTAAACCTCTATATCTAAACAATAATCTCGCAAAAATATTCCAAACATTGCCTGCGCAACCAATAGCTAAAAAACGCATTATGTAGTACATAAGAGAGAGAATAGAAATTATTCAGGAGTGATTAAAATAAACGACCAACAAATCCTAGATCTCTTTTGGAACCGTGAGGAAGAGGCACTAGATATAACCATGCAAAAATTCGGGCGCGTATTGTACAAAGTTGCGCACAACATCCTTCATGATGGCCAAGATGCGGAGGAGTGTGTAAATGACACGCTAATGCAGGCGTGGAAGGCAATACCGCCCAAACGGCCAGAATATTTCGGCGCGTATTTAGCCAAAATAACGCGCAATTTCTCCCTGCAGCGCTGGCGGAAAGCGGGTACAGCAAAGCGCGGCGGCGGGCAATGCAATTTAATATTAGATGAACTTGCGGAAACCATACCTAATCCAGATTCTACAGAGCAAAGCTACGAATATGCCCAGACACTACGCTCAATTAATATGTACTTAGCTAAAATGGATGCCGATTCTCGCATAGTTTTTGTTCGGCGATATTTCTTTGGAGACAGCGTACAAGAAATATGCACACGTTTCGAGGCTAGTCAAAGTAAGATAAAGTCCATGCTGTTTCGCGCAAGGCAAAAACTTCGAACCCACTTAGAACAGGAGGGCATTGTCGTATGAGCAAAAAACACAAAATGATGGATTTAATGGGCAATATCAACAACAAATATATAAACGAAGCCACACACGCCACAAAGCTTAGCAGCACAGCAAGGCGGCGCTTCAACTTTGGCAATGTCGCGGCGGTTATAGTAGGGCTTGTAGCGATTTCTGTTGTAACGCTTATGGCTTTCTGGTTAAGCGGGAATTTTGGAGAACATCCAATAGGTGATGGAGAAAACGGATATGAGACAGGAATACAAACACCATCCCCAAGCCCTTACCCAGCAGAAACTCCTGAACCAACTGTGACACCTGTCCCCTCCTATGATGTGGCACGCGCACATGCCGCTGCACAGGAACTGCTATTACAATACCCCACCATTTTCCTTAATTTAATGTCAAGGTCTGTAGGGCTGGAAGCAATATGGGACCAGATAGTGAGCCATGTAGACTACACCGGCGCGGACTTCTTATGGTCGTGGGCGGGGTTAATGGATGAAAGCTATCTTATGGATGGCGTTGGCAATATAATTACAGATGCGCCTTTCCTTATAGAGGTTGATGGGCCGGCAATTGCTTGGCGGTATTTCCTTTTTGATGAAGGAAACGGAATTCCTCTTATCATAATAGACTTCCAACCGCATTGGATAGGTAGTGGCCGTTACCATGTATATCAGTTTGACGGGACGGATTTCGTACTAATTGATTCAACCGAAGCTAATTGGCATACAGGCGGCGGGCCAATTGAGGCATTAACCATCCAGCCATTTATGAACGATGACAGTGATTTGATTGTTACAATTGAAATGAGCAGTTGGGAAGGACGTGTTTTGTTATCCGAAAATGGGCGGCTTAGGACGGCGGCGTTCTACTCCTTTACAATGGAATACGAATGGGCTGACCGTGTAACCATATGGCATTTTGGGGACACACCGGAAGACCCATGGGACGAATACGCACAGCTTACAAGTGAAGAATTTGAAACATACAGGCAAAGCCCTAGGTTCTTCAGCATCTTCCCCGATATGCCAGAGGGGGATTTTAGAATGCTGGCACCTATGCCGGATTTGCAAGCACAGCTTGATGCCGATGTTTACCGGATATTACGTGAACAAACGCCGGAATCCACCCTAGTGGCAACGCCGCCGCCGACACCCAACCCAAGAACGGAATATATCGGTATCACAGATGACCGGGATTTCGATTATTTTATGGAATTTATTAGAGAAACAGGGATTACTATCGTTACAGAGCCACAGTATCAGTCGTTCTACTTCGATGGTGTTAGTTCAAGCATGTGGTTTAACGGGGAATACTGGGTTGCCACTATGTATGAATTCGAAAGTGTGCATACCCGCGTGATGGCAATGGACAGATATCATTTTTGGAGAGGGCGGCATGCCAACGGGCGGTTTGTTATGGAGACAAACCACCCGTGGCTGGGGGATTTTTTTGAAGGGGTTTCATAAAAAATTCATGTTTATACAAAGATAAGGGCGTTTAGATGTTAGGGCTAAAAAACCTAACATTCAAACGCCCTCTTTTTATACTTAAGCCGGATGATACACCAACATTACTCTACATAATTATAAGCGCGTCACAAACCGCATTATTAGGGATAACAATCTTGCCCCGCTGCACCCAATTATCAGCTATAACTTTAAACATAGCCGCAAAAAGATTAAACCCGTTAAACAGCGCATCATCTTTAAGGTGCTTAGGAAATATTTTCACATATCCATCCACAAACCGTTTAATTTCTCTGGAGTACAGCGGCATTAAATCCGCAAATACATGAGCTGCTATAGTGGCAAACATATCATGCTGCTCTTTTGTAAACACTGGTACAGCGCAGGTCAATTCACCTGTTTTTGATTTAGCAAGAAATCCTTTAGCTATCAACCCTGCGGCAATTTCCTTTTGATTCTCGCCTAGTGTCTGATTCTTCAGTATCGCCTGACATACATCAATCTCATAGTCAAAAAGAAACTTACGATACGTAAAAGGCCTAAAATTGAAATGATAATGAGCCATCTTACCTTCCGCGAAATTATTCATAGACCGCTCTATGCCCATGCCCATAATGGAAGAGCCGCCCTCTTTAAACCCGATATACTTCCAGCGATAGCCATCATACCTGCGTGGAAAATGCACTTGTTTACCTGGCAAATATTGAGGCACACTGTCAAGCACAGTAGGGCCCAGCCATAGCACCGATAAAAAGCACATGATTTCATCAAAAGAACGACCTGCGATTTGTATGCCTGACTCTATCATTTTCTCTGTAAGCTTATGCGCTGCTTCGTAGAACCTGTCAGACACTGTTTCAACAATTTCCAATATTAGTTCTTCGCCATATCCATTGGTTGGTTCATCGAAAATAAGGAAGTCTGTTCGAACAGTAGTCTTGGTAGGTTGTGTAACTGCCTCGCGTTTAAGTAAGTTTTCTACCCTATCCTCGATATAAACCGCAGGCACGCCTGTTAGTATCGAAAGTTGCTCTATGGTTTTAGGCTCGCGGTAGGCATGTAATAAAATGTTTTGCGAAAGCGCATCATCTATAAATTGCGGTGGGTATTCGTTTTCGCTTCGGAAATCACCCATTATTGAAATGCTTAGCCTTGCCGGTTTTAACGCTGTTTCTGTCATTTGACTGCACCCCTTTTTAAGTTTGTCTCGTGCCATTGAAAGGCGGTATGTTACCGTGCCTTCCGGCAATCCTAATTTTTGGGCGATGGCTTTGCAGGATAAGTTGTCATAATAGTGCATAATAATTATATCCCGGTATACAGCAGACATTTGCGCAATGCGGCGGCGTAGTTGCTGGCATTCCTCTTCAGCTATAAAATCATAACTGTCTTCGGCTGTGATATCCACGCCAGCCAGTACATCATATGAAATATAGCTACGATTTTTTGCCTTGCCGCGCTTAAAAACTTGCAGTTGTATATTAGCAAGCCGCCAGTACCATGATTCGAACTTTGCATGGTCACGTAACTCACCAATACTTTTAAGCGCCTGAAATAAGATTTCTTGGGTCAATTCCTCCGCTTCCTCTCGCGAAAAGGTACGGGTTATTGCCCATGCGAATGTCTTTTCCATCATCATGGCTATATGGTTATTGTCCACTGTGTTCACCTCCCATGTATGCGAATTTATTCGCTTTTGCTTGCGAACTTGTTCACTACTTATAAAGTGTCAAAGATTGAGGTTTCATTGGGAAAATTTCAGAAACATTAATAAAAATTTTTGATATTATAGTTCAAGTTTTAATTGCTACAATAAAAAGGGATGCCAGCAGCACCCCTTTGTCATTTAAATCAATTTAGGGCCTGTTGCCACTACCGCCAACAGGCCCTAGTCAAACCCCAGAATAACTTTCATTGTAGCAAGACCCTTCTCGCTTAAATCCATAGTACGCAAGTAGACATGCGGCCCGCAAAGTCTCATCTTTTGGCCAAATATAACCCGTGGGTTTCCGGCCTCTGAGGCCTTAGCTACAGGGCCACAAGGGCATATACAGCAACGCCTTACCCACTTTAAGAATGTGGCCCTTACCTCGTCGGCATTGGGTAATTGGTTAATTCTTTGCTCAAAAGCTACATGCTCCGCAGAGTTATATTTGAATAGTTTCACAAGTATAACCGGGTAGGCATAAGGAAACGAAGTCGGATATGCATCAAAATGATCGAACTCAAAAAAGCCGCCGCCTTTCATGCGAAACCCAATAGCTATGCGAGTTGTATTGTCCAGTTTCGAAAACACTTTTTTATCGCGGGTAATAATTTCATTGATATCGCTAAGGTACGCGATAGATTCATCATTCATATACCACTTAGAATTTTCGAAGTTAAGACTATGGCCATCGAGAAAAAAGCGGTAGTCCAGATGCGTAAAAGCGGAGTCATACCTATACTTTTTATTGCTGACCTTGCGGTAAGGATTCAGAAGCTTTTGCCATTCTATAATGGCCGCTAACATTAGTGAATATTTATTGTTTGTGAAATAGGCTCTATCGCCTTTGTGTGTGACAGCTAAGCCACATCTTCGTAGAATGGACAAGAAATCGCTTTCGGTAATCTTGTAATTGCATTTATTTAGTGTTTGCTTAACAAAAAATTTGTCGTAGTCAGCTTTATCCATGAAGTAGTTATCGCTATCTTTTTTTAAGTAATCAAGAAGCTGCCGGCATACAACATGGGGTAGATTAATCTGCTCTATCTCCTCCAACTTGTTTAGCTTATCTTTATACTTATTCCATCGCGCCGATAAGTGGGCTTGATTCCATAGCTTTCCGTCCATAGCTTCAATGATACCTTCTATGTCAGATAGGTATTGCTCAGGATTTTGATACATATCCGCAAACATATCTGCCTTGTATTGGTAAAGAGCAAGATATGATTCTTTGTGCTTAGCGTAAATGTTTTCAAGCGAAACTTCCGGAGGTACCAGTAGCAGGCCATTGCTCCATATCCACCGGTGTACATTGCTTGGAAAATCTTTTTGATTTCTGTCAAATTGGCTCATGGGTGAGGTCAATCCTTTCTCGTTTAAATAAAATTATTAAACACTTACCATTATAACGGAACCACAGGCATCCATAAATAATTCGGATGCGTGCCTTGGGAAATCAAACTCAACCTAATGCTTGGACGGGCATTTTGCGGTAAACATACCCTCTGTAACAAAGCTTTCAAAGTCAAGCATATCGTTGGTGTTGGCGCATACGATAATCCTATAGCATTATTGTCAAAGCCATAATGCCTTCACATACTTACGCGCCTAAATGTAGTTTAAATTCGCCTCATCTGCCGGAAAAACTATTCCGCATTGTCTTCTAATTTCATCCATAATATTCATAACATCAAGTGAATTGTTATGATGAATATCTAACCCATCAGGGCTACTCACATAATTAATAAACGCTTGTAATTCGTAAATCATGTCTTGTTTAATCATTGGAGTAGTTATGCGTTCAGGAGACAACCCACGTTTAATAAAATAAACTTCTTCTAATGTTGAAGGGTCACGGAACTGCAAAGTCCCTTCTTCACCTTGGATTTCACAAAAATTATATGTGTCAGACACTTTTGAGTAGCAAACTTCAGCAACCATATCATCATAACTAGCGATAAATGATCCTAAAGCATCAAATCCATTCGAAAGTTTTACAGTGCTACTCTGTATTCTTTTAGGTTTACCAAAAAACTCTAGAAGCATATAAATACAGTAGCACCCCAAATCTGTAAGTGCGCTATTTGACAATTCTGGATTGAATGCATTAACTGGTTCTCCTGATAAGAACTGATTGTATCGTGACGAATACTTGGAAAAAGTAATATATGCATAACGTATTTTGCCTAATGACAAAAGCATTTTCTTGATTGTGCTTAAAACAGGAGAAAACCCGGGGCGAATGGCTTCAAGCAAAACCACATTATGCTCTTTAGAGCATTTAAGCATAGACAGAAGCTCAGCAGAATTAGACGCAATAGGTTTCTCACATAGAACATGCTTGCCGGCCGAAAGCAGTTTAATAGATTGCTCATAATGGCAAGAAGCCGGACTGGCCAGATAGACAGCATCAACCTCATCGCAATTGCAAATATCAGATATATTATCAAAAATATACTTTGCACCATGCTTATCAGCATATTCTTTGGCACGCTCTAAACTGCGGGAATAAACCGCATTTAAAGTGAATTCGGGGCAAAGTCTGCCAGCCTCAAGAAACCAGTCAGTAACAAAATTGGTGCCAATTATAGCAAAATTCATAATGATTCTCCTATACATCATCTTCCATATTCGGGTAACAAAAAAGCGCCTATCCAGATGCAAACCACATCCAAACAGGCGCTTATAACTAATAATTTAAACAATACATAAAATAATAGCCAGCACACCCAATAATGCCCCGCCAATCTTAGTCCACTTCTCTAGCGAGTCATCTATAGTGCGGCCTTTGTACTTGCTTCCGTGGGAATCAACATTACCCATACCGGCAATACTGCCTACACCACCGGCATCACGTTTTTTTTGCGACAATATAGCAAAAACAAGCGCTATACTAATAAGTGCAAAAACCATGGATAAAATAATAAACAATGCTCCCATAGCCTACCTCCTACTCCGCCGTATAGGGCATAAGTGCCATATGCCGGGCGCGTTTCACGTTTACGGTCATAGCGCGTTGGTGCTTTGCACAGTTACCGGTTACGCGTCTTGGCAGGATTTTGCCTCTTTCTGAAATAAATTTACGCAACTTTCCTATTTCTTTATAGTCAATGGATGTTATCTTATCGACACAGAAGTTGCAGACGCGCTTCTTGCGACGTCCACGTCTTTTTTGAATCACGTTATCACTCCTTTGAAATGAGAGCTCCGCCCTCAAACTCCCTTACTACACCGGGCAGCGCCCCGGTTCCGCTCCACAGGCTACGCCTGCATGCCGCACCCTAGTGCGACGGTTAAAATGGCAAATCATCATCATCAATACTTTGCGTAATAGCCGAAAACCCTTCCGGCGGGTCGTATGAAGGCTGGCCCGGCGGTTGATTATTTTGCGGCGGTGCGCCGTAATTGTCTGTATATCCGCCTTGTTGGCCTTGACGGGCCTCAAATGCGGCACGGCTTTCTGCAAACTGGACTTCTTCGGCCACTACTTCTGTACTCCATTTGCGCTGGCCGGCATTGTCGGTATACTCGCGTACTTGTATGCGCCCGCATAGGGATATCTGCATTCCCTTTTTAATATACCGCTCAATAAACTCGCCCTGTTTGCCCAAGGATACACAGAAAATAAAATCTGCATCTGGCTCGCCTTCTTTTTTAAAGCGCCGGGTTACGGCCAAGGTATAACGCGCTACACAAAAAGGCTCAGGGCCTTGGGAATAACGCACCTCAGGGTCTCTTGCCAAGCGCCCCAATAATATGACCTTATTCATAATACCCTCCTCTTACGGAATTTACTCCGCTGCAGGTTCTTCAGCCGTTACTTCTTCAACAACTTCCGCTTCTACAGATGCTTCCTCAACTACCGCAGCAGTTGCTTCAGCGGGAACTTCTACTGACTCTTTAGCTTCTGCATAAGCGGGCTTTTCTTTTACAGGGGCTGCTGCTGTCTCGGTTTCGTCTTTACGTACAACTAAAAAACGTAGCACGTTTTCCATCAACCGTAGACGGCTCTCTACTTCGCGGGGGGTACCTGCCGGGGATGTGAATGTAATAAATGTGTACATCCCTTCGGTCAGCTTTTGTATGGGGTAGGCAAGCTTCCTACGGCCCCATTCGTCTACTTTGTCGATTGTACCGTCAAAGCGCTCTATCAGGCCTTTTACGCGGGTCATTTCTGCCTGAAAGGTTTCTTCCTCTAGGTCAGCTCTTACCACCACGCCCAATTCATACTTGTTCATGCTTACACCTCCTTCTGGACATATGGCACGTGACTTTTGCACGCGCAAGGATTTAATCGTTTCTAACCAAAACGACAGCGTTTTTAAACGCACAGCGCAGTCTATCACAATATTTTAGGGTTGTAAACATTTCCACCCATTTCCCATACAATAAATAATCAAGCATGACACGCCTCAAAGGGGAGAAGAGGGCTTATGCGCCAATATTATATCCGGGGCGGAACCCGGATAGCTGGGCAAATAGCGGTAAGCGGCGCGAAAAACGCCATACTGCCTATTCTTGCCGCCGTGTGCCTTAACAAAGGAGAAAGCGAAATTCACAATTGCCCAAGGATTGCCGATACGTTTATATCTATCGAGATTTTAAAGCACATCGGTTGCCGGGTAGAATTTACAGGGAACACATTGTATGTAGACGCTTCGCAAGTAAGCGAGATTAACATCCCCGAAGAATGGGTAGGCCAGATGCGCTCATCAGTTTTATTTATGGGGGCCATGCTTGGGCGGACAGGTCAGGTAAATATCGCTCACCCCGGCGGGTGCGACCTTGGAGAACGCTCTATCGGCTACCACATAGATGGGTTAAGAGCTATGGGGGCTGAAATTGTTGCAGACAACGGCATTCTGCGTTGTAAGGGTACACTCAAAGGCGCGAATATACACTTAGCTACAGCTAGCGTGGGCGCAACAGAGAATCTTATGCTGGCAGGTATATTTGCTAAAGGCACAACCATCATAACAAACGCAGCCAAAGAACCAGAAATTGTAGACTTGGCGCTGTTTCTAAACGGAATGGGGGCAAAAGTATATGGTGCGGGTACAAGTAAAATAACAATTGAGGGCACGCAAGCACTTACAAGTACTACCCACCAGGTAATGCCAGACCGCATCGTGGCCGGGACATACATGGCTGCCGCTGCCATGACCGCTGGGATAATCAACCTTACAAGTGTTAGGCCGGAAGACTTAACGCCTGTAACTTCCGAGCTTATCAAGATGGGCTGTGAAATCAAGCATGGCACCGATAACATCACAGTACGGGGGCCAAAGCGGCTTAAAGCCCTGCCTTATTTGGAAACAGCCGAGCATCCGGGCTTCCCAACAGACATGCAAGCCCAGTTTGTTGCCGCCTTATCTGTGGCAGAGGGCCGCAGCACCGTAATGGAAAGGATTTACGAGTCTCGTGATGCCCATGCCAAAGGGCTTAACATAATGGGCGCTAACATCGTCACGCAATCTATACCTGCCGGCGAAACAACTAAAAAGCGTACATTGTTTGAGATACAGGGCAAACAGGCATTGACCGGCGCGGTGGTGCATGCAAATGATTTACGGGGCGGGGCAGCACTTATACTGGCAGGTATTGCTGCCCAAGGCGATACCGTGGTGCGCAACGCTCATTACGTTGAGCGCGGCTATGAATGCATAGAGAAAGACCTATCTGATGTAGGCGCAGATGTACGGTTGGAAGTGCTGGATGATGGAGAAAAAGGTTTGACCAATAAAGCGGCTTGCCGCTGATCAATAAAGCGGCTTGCCGCTGATCAAAGTATCAAAACCGGCATAGGATCGCCTTTCACCAAAGTATCAAAACCAGAACTAAGTCGCATTATAAATGAAAACACAATTAATAAGATATCCCAATCGCCTCCTGTCTGTTAAAGTCAGGGGGCGCTTTAATTTATTGTTTGATAAGCAGTACCAACGTTTGAACTGTTCCAATTGTATTTATAGTGAAGGGAGTTGAGGATATGGCAAATTCTTTGTCGCGTACGGGCAAAGATATTGCGGAAATTTATGACCGCCATAAGGATATGGTTTACCGGATTTGCTATGCATATATGAAAAACAGCGCCGATACAGAGGATATTATTCAAGAGGCTTTTGTCCGCATGATTAAGGCCGGGGTTGATTTCGAAAATGCAGAGCATGAAAAAGCTTGGCTTATCCGGACGGCAACCAATCTATGCAAGAATAATTTACGCCACTGGTGGCGAAAGCGCGAGAATATAGAAGACCACACAAACCTGCAAGCCCGTGAATTTGAAATAAATGATACTTTCAAGGTGGTTATGACCTTACCCGATAAATATAAGTCGGTAGTATATTTATATTACTACGAGGGCTATGACAGCGTTGAGATTTCAAAGATTCTTGGCAAACCGCAATCAACAATCCGCTATTTTCTTTCTAATGCACGTAAAATTCTTCGTGAAAAATTAGGAGGTGACTTCGATGAGAAGTAAAATTATATTTAATTCGTGGAGCAAAATAAAACCACGCAGTGCCACACATGAGCGAATACTTGAAAATATACAAAACCGGGTACAAGATAATCAAAGGCCTGCACGAAGTAGCAATTGGAAGGCATTTACCCCTGTTGCAGCTTGCATCTTTATGGTATTGGCACTGGCAGTGACTGTTCCGTTATTTGTGCGTAATTATGGTGGTGACCCTTCGCATATTTTTATCCCCCGCGAGATGCACGATGTTGAATCTGATATTTTATATAACAGCGACGCTGAAAACGGTGCGCAAGGTTATACACATTTATCAGATGGGGATGCACCGCCTACCGGTACACAAACGCCAATTGAAGGCGCACCGCCATTAGTCCTGCCAGATATATCTGAGCATGATTCAAACCATCCGACACAGCCAGTGACCCCTCCGGCCCCATCTGAAAACCTGACCTTTGAGCAGTCAATAACAGACCCTGATTTTGGTAAGTTTATACCTACCAATGTGCCACCAGAATTTACATTTGACCATGCATGGCGGTTTTATGCCCAAGACATAAACAGCCTTACAGCCTTTTGGCAAGCCAATGCTTACAGCATCAGATGGCAAATTTCCACACCAACAGATAATGACCTCGAACATATTGTTTCCATCACAGACCGCGAGAAGTTTGACCTGTCTCTTTATACAATCCCGTGGGCAGATTCTGTGCCAAGAGAACTTATGCAATATGTAATGAACCCCGTGTTTCTTGCGGATGAATTAAGCCTTGAAATTATTCACGCACGGGCAATACAAGGGCAAGATAGAAGCCGAAATGGTTCTACAAATTGGCAGATTAATTTCAGTGTGCTTTTTGACGGTGCGGTTGTCAGCCTTAACACAAACGGCGTCTCGCCAGAATATGTTTGGGAAATGATTTTATCGCTTAAATAAGGAGGTATTAAAGATGAAAATAGCTAAAAAAACGATAGTACTGATATTATGCCTAGTAGCATTGGTAATAGGAGTGACAATATTAGGGATAGCAAATGCCTACGCCCGGAACGCAGGTTCCGCTCCAGTTGACATATTATATATTCCATCTGGCGAACCGCCTACTACACTAGAGTCATTATGTACCCCGCCGAGTGCGCCGCAATTATATGTGGTTTTCAAGTCTGATTATTGCGATACAGAACCTGTTAGGGCCGTGCAGTCCTCCGCGAATTGGATGGTTGTTAACGAAGACGGGGAGGGCATGGGCTTTTCGTCACAAGGCATAAACCTCTGGGATATGAACCACAGGGGCCTGACAGAGGGGATAATAAACTTGTACAGCATTAACGGTGAAATTGAACTATATTTTGCCTATAACTATCCACCTGACACAGTTACAGTACAGCGCTGGACATCGGCTCATGTAACCAGTGATTTTGGCATAGACGACGATATATATAACGGTGCGGAAATTATAGAAATTTTGGGCAATACGATTCCTTTTACTAACTATAACGGGCATGATTATATCTACAAGGTCTACGCAACATGGGGAAACAATAATGTGACCTATTATTTTCGTACAATTGGCCACCCGGCGGAAGGCAGCTTCGGCGAACGAACTAAAACTTCATTGGATGAAAATCACAACATATCCTCACCGCATCCGTCTATATATGATGATGCTAATATAGCTGATGATGTTATTGTGCCAAAACCCTATAAGGTTGGCCGCGTGACAGTGATTTCTAGCGGGACAGAGTATGAACCATTCGAGCATTTTATGCATGGCATGGCTATGACAGAAGGCGGGATGATTTCGGCACTTGGGATTCCGCTGTCGCTTGAATCTGTTGCTGAGGCATTGCCAGTGATTTACTTTACAGACGATTTTCAGGTTTTAGTCGAAGGGGATTATGCAAGCTCTGTTGGCTTTTCTTGGTATGACAGCAATTTTGACCAAATTTTAAGCGATACAGGCAACATGGTATCGCCTACAGATTCTGGGGTCTACATGCTGATTATAGGAGTAGAATGGAGCAATGCGGAAAATGAAACATATCGGGAGTTCACGTTTATTCGCTATATCTTTATGGTAATGATTCCTTAGTCAGGCGGCGTATAAGGGTACATGACTTTCGCATGAGATTTTTTGATTATTTTCTTGCTTAATTCTTTACCTGTACGCTTGTCTATGACCCGCTTCACAATTATATTTTTCCTGTAATAATACTCACCTATTTTGGCAAAATGCGCGTCTTCTTCTAAGATATGAAAACTGTTTTCCTGTAAAGAGCAGACGCGTAATTCACCACATAGGTGAGTTTCTGTTATGCGGGTCAGGATCTGAAATGTAGAGCCGGTATTATTTTTAAACCGATAATCCAAATAATTGTACATAATGGACGTGCCGCAACCAAACGGGACCTTGCGGCCATAATCGGGGAATAAGTCTACCCTATCGTGATGGTGATGCTCTATAATATCTAGCGGGCTATGTAATACCAACCAGTGGATAAGGTTGGTAAATTGGCACATGCCGCCGCCAATACCGCGGGTAGGCTTGCCGGAAGATATGGTTAGGCCTTCTTTATAGCCTCTACGCTTGGTGCATGGGCCTATCAGCTGCCAAAAGGAGAACGTCTCACCGGGTTTTATTAGCACGCCGTTTATTTTTGGTGCGGCTAAAGCTAAGTTTCCGGCTTTGTTTTCTTGTAATTGCATATCAACGTCCCCAAGCTTACGCCGGATTAATGAGGTGTGTTTGTATGCAGATACGGGCAGGGGTTCGGCTTTTGTCTTAGCAAACTTTGTAGAGGATAAGATATTTTTTATATGTCTAATTAAACGCATCTTGCGTAAGGAGATGGCGTAGGTAAGCGGGCTTATTTCGCAGAATAGTTTGCGGCGTTTCATATTAGGCCTCGCCTTTCATGGCCTTGCGATGATATGACCTAAGTCTGCGGTACACCTTCCCATGTACGGTATCGTGTGGGTATACGGTGCCACTGCCTGCGGGTACGCCTGTCAGGATTTCAATGCCTTCATTTACGTGGGATATCGGGTAAATATGAAATAGGCCATCGCGTACGGCTTCAATAACTTCGTCTTTTAAAACAAGATCGCGGATGTTGCGGGTTGGGATTATTACTCCTTGGCTGCCTGTAAGGCCACGTTTTTTACATAAGTCAAAGAAACCTTCAATTTTAAAGGTTGCACCACCTATGGGCTGGATTTCGCCGTATTGGTTCATGGAGCCTGTTACGGCTATGTCTTGCCTTATCGGCAGCCCCGACAAAGCGCTTAACACAGCAAAAAGCTCTGTTGAGGAAGCGCTGTCACCGTCTATGCCGCTGTAATTTTGTTCAAAACAGATGCGGCAGCTAAGGGTTAGCGGGAAATCTTGGGCGTAAGTATGGCCTAAATATCCAATCAATACTTGCACTCCCTTGTCATGGATAGCGCCCGACATTTCGGCTTCTTTTTCTATATTTACTATCCCGGCTTTGCCCATGTAAGCTGTTACGGTTATGCGTGAGGGCTTAGCAAAGGCGTAGTCGCCTGTGTCTAGTACCGCCAGCCCATTTATTTGGCCTACTTTTGCGCCTTGAGTGTCTATCATTATTGTGTCATCTTCGATTAGTTCGGACAGTTTTTCTTCGTACATATTTAAGCGGTAATCGCGCTGGGATATTGCGGTTTGTATATGCTCGGCCAATACTGCTTCAGCATTATCTATTTTTGCCCATGTAGCAGCTTCCGTCAGTATTTCTGTCAAGCGGCTGAAGCGTGCGGTTAGACGGTCTTTACGTTCGGCTAGTCTTACAGCGTATTCTATCAGCCGCCCTATGGCTGTGCTATCAAAGGTCAGGGTTTTTTCATTAATGGCCCAGTCATGAACGAAGCGGCTTATTTCTGTCATATTTTCACGGTTAAGCCGCATTTCATAGTCGAAATCTACGCGCACTTTGAAAAGTTTTTCAAAATAGTCATCGTAGGTCCACAGTAGGTCGTAGTAGTAGCCATCGCCTACCAGTATTATTTTAATGTCTATTGGGATTGATTCGGGCTTTATGCCGCTTACTGCTACGCCTGTTGTGTATTCGCGCAGCGGCTCGGTTACGATATGGCCTGTTATAAGTGTGCGGCGGAGGGTTTCCCACGCGTGTGGGCTTCCCAATACGTCTTGGGTTTGCAAAATAAGATACCCGCCGTTTGCCGTGTGCAGCAGTCCCGGCTTGATTTTCATAAAGTCTGTAGAAAAATTGCCGAATTCGTTGTCGTATTCAATTTCGCCTACAAGATTCGAATGGCTTGGGTTGTAGTCTACTACTACCGGTGCGCCTTTTTGGCTGGCATTGTCGGTTATCAAATTAACTTTATAGCGGGTTAGGATGTCATCGTTAGATTTTTTGCTATACCACGGCATAATGGCCTGCATAGCGTCTTCATCCTCGGCTTCGTCTGAGATAAACTCAGGCAAATTCTCAAGTATATCTTCTTTTACGGCCTTTAGGTAAGTTAGCAGCGACGGCTCGTACGCAAAAGTTTCCATGATGTCGTTCATATGGTGGCCTACTGTGAATAAACCTAGTGCATATTCAAGTTCCTCTACTTCTTTTTTTGTACGTTTATCGTAGTCGCGGATTTGGCGCATTACTTCCGCCGCACGTTTTTGGATTGATACGGAATTTTCAGAAATGCTGTCTTTTTCTTCTTGGGACAGGGCATCGAATTGTTCTTCGCTTATTACTTCACCGTCTACGATTGGCATAAAATATATGCCGCTGTTTGTGTTTTTTACGCCGAAATGCTGGTCGCGGGCTTCTTCTGTCATCTCTTTTATAATTTCATCCCGCTTGGATTTATATATATCTATGACTTCATTCTTTTTTAGTTCATGATCTTTGGCCGCGAAGGTTTTGGGAAGTTCGCTGGTTAAGCGGTTTATAAGTTCGATCATACTGTCTTTTAAGGTGCGGCCTGTGCCGGGGGGCAAGGTCAGCAGTTTTGGGATTTTTGGGTTTTCGAAATTATAGACGTAGCAAAGGTCGGGCGGGGTTGGACGTGTGGCTGCAATTTGGGCAGCATATGACTTGGCAAAAGTTGTACGCCCTGTACCTGTTGCGCCTGTGATATAGATGTTATAGTTTTTGTCTTTCATCTGCAGGCCGAATTTTAATGCGGTAGAGGCACGAGTTTGGCCTATCAGTTCTTGACCGGCAGGTTCCGGTTTAACTTCGGCTTCAGTTTCCGGTGACTCATAGAAATATTTTAGTTCTTGCCACGTAAGCTTCTTTGGTCCTTGGCTGCTTTGAATCATTTATTCACCTCATAAGTTGTACTTCGTTTTAAATATATTTCCACATTATTGCCGCGTCTTCGGTGGGGTATCTGTAAAAGTCTCGCCTATAGCCTTCCACTTTAAAGCCATGCTTATGATACAGGGCCATTGCGGCACGGTTGCCTATGCGTACTTCCAAAGTTATGCCAGCTATATCGCGGGCAGCAGCGGTGGATATCAGGCCTTTTATAAGACCTGAACCTATGCCGTTTTGCCTATAATCTTCGTGTACAGCTATATTGCATATGTGTCCTTCGTCTACTATATGCCGCATAATGGCGTAACCTGCAACGTTGCCATTAAATAGCGCAACAATGCTTATGACATGGCCCTGTTTCATCTCGCCCAAGATTTCACGAGGCGACCATGGGTCGGAGAAGGAATGGCACTCTATGGCGTGTACCGCTTCTATGTGGGCTGTAGTCATGGGGGTTATGGTCATCATGATTGCTTTGCTCTTACCGCTTGCGGGTCACGGATGTAAATTAACTCAGGGTGGGTTACTGCATTACCGGCAGCCAGCATATGCATCGCACATAACCCCACGCTTGCGGGGCGCTGACGGTTGGAGTTAAGCAGCGCAAATTTTGCGTTTGGGGTTAAGGCCAGTATTTCCTGTTTATATGCGTCAGCACCATCCCCTAATAACATAGCCGAGGCGCTTTGCTCCCCTACTCTCTCCATTACTTCATTTATAGAGGCAGCGAAATAGTCTATTACTTTTGTCAATTGACCGGACTCATTTGTGCGGTATATGGCAGCATACACTTGGCCGCGGCGGGCATCCATTAGAGGAACTACAATGCCATCATGCATACCTAGCATATTGTATGCCAGCGCATCAAGAGTAGGAACCGCAATGGCAGGCTTATTTATGCTTCGTGCTAAGCCCAATGCTGTGGCCGCGCCTATTCTTATGCCCGTAAACGAACCTGGGCCTGCCGTATAGGCGACATAATCCATATCCGCAATATCCTGCCCTGACAGGTAGAACATGCGCTCTATCGCAGGCATCAGGATTTCGGAGTGGTGCCATGATTTTGGGCCGCTTTGGGCATTTATCATTATCTCGCCTATGGTTATGTATTCGTCCACAATGGCGGCTCCGGCTTGCTGGCCGGTGGTGTCTATGGATAGGATTTTCATATATTTATCTCCCTGTGTTTTGCAGCCGGGTTATTGGCAACAATCGCTTTCGTCATTAGTGTAAAAACTCATACTATTTCTGTAGATGCAGCCATTGTCTGGCTTGTTGCAGAAGCTTTGTGTAGAGGTAAACATCGCCATCACCAAAAATACCTGCATTGATTGCGTTGACTGGAAACCACTTAACCGCGCTGTTCTCATCTGGCTTAACAACCGGCGTTTCATTTTCATCGGCTATGAGAATGTAGGCAACGTTAAGATGAAGATGGCCGCTTACGTAAACGCCTCGTCTAATATGACCGGCAATAGAATAAATACCAACAGATGCGATTTCGGTTGAAAGGGGAATTGATTTAACCCCTGTTTCCTCAAAAGCTTCTTTTTCTGCGACTTCCAATAGATTCATGTTTCCATCTGCGTGGCCGCCTGTCCATGTCCATTCGTTACGGAGGTTGTGGTGTATCATTAGCATTTTATCGGCGGCTTGGTTTATTATAAAACTTGAACTTGTTATATGAACTATCTCGTTCTCCCTTAATAGGATGGTTGACGGAAATTGCTTTATGCATTCCAGAATCACCTTTTTGTCTTGGGTTTCTTGTTCGTTTTTTGGGATGTAGCTGCTTATATCGTTAACATAGTTCATTCCGGCACCGTCTTGATAAAATATTTTATGAGCAATATCTCAAGAGGCTCATTTTCCAGCAAAAGGCACCCAAAATCCTTATATCCGATTTTCCTGTAAAATAACTGAGCCTGCTCGTCGGATTGCGTGGAGGTCATTACTTGCTTATGGCCTTGGTTCTGCATCTCGTTTTCCCAATATAACATGGCCAGCTTACCATACCCTTTACCTTGGTATGAATCCTCAAGCTCGATTAAATTTAGAAAAGGCACAATGTCCCAAAATAAATTATATCTCATAAGGCCAATAGGCTTATCGTTATCGCAAATGACATAGCCACGCTTATCCCTGATTTTTAATTCAAATTCGCTTTCGCTTAGATGCTTATCCAGTGTGTACCAGAAGATTTTATCTTCTTTGGCTACATATCTGATTTCAAACATATTTACCTCCACAATTGCAGCAATATAACTCCATCGCTTTGTCTTAGCATTTTTATTAATAACACTTAACACTAACCAAAAGCCAATTGCTGATTATCAGCGTCAAACTTTGCGTTAAGGCCAATAGGTAATATGGCATGTCTTGTACCATGCCCGAAGTCGTCGGTATAAACCACAGGGATGCTATACGACGCACCGAAACGCTCCAGGCAACGGAATAAGTCATCGGGGACATTATTTGAATAATGCCCAAATATTAAGCCAGATACATTTTGTATAAACGCACTTTGGCCGATATAAGCTAGATATGTGCTTGCCGCGCCTACGCGACTATATTTTTCATGGTCTTCGATGAATAGCAGGTATTTTTTATTTATATCGTAATTGAAGTAGCGGTTGGCAAGCATTAGCCCAAATAACGACGAATAACCGCCAATTAGTGTCCCCTCACAGCTTCCACCGTTTAATGTTTTCCATTTGCTATCGCTAACAAATTGCTTGGCACTGTACCCTTCAACAAAGTGTGAGCAAAACTGCATATAATCATATTGCCGTAAGTCTATAAAATCACTTATACCTAGCCCATAATAAGTGATTAAACCCGTTTGCGCGTGTATGGCGTTTAATATTGGAGTAGCATCGCTGTAGCTGCTAAATAACTTTGGATTGCGACGGATGTTTTCATAATCGATAAACGGAAGGATTTCGACTGCGCTATTTCCACCGCTAAACAGTATCATTTGAACAGAATCATCCGCGACTAAGGCGTTTAGGTCAGCGGCTCTTTCTTCGGCACTTGCGGCATAGCCGTAAGTATCATTTTGGATATTCGCCCCGAACTTTAAATTAAACCCTAGCCGTTCCAGTACTGCTATACTGCGGGTATAACGTTCCATGTCAGCGATATGGCTTGGGCAAAACACACCTATAGTGCCACCTTGTGATAATCTTTTAGCTTGCATAATTACCTCCTGTTGTATCGTTCTGGTATATTTGCCACCAATTGAAGATGAAAAGTGTTACGCCTTTCGGTTTGGACATTAGTATCAAAACTGACTATTCTATTTTTTTTAAATTGATCGATTCACAAATATCTCACGATATTCGCCATTCTTAGTAAAATCTGCCTTCAATTCCACCCTCAAGGCACCCGGCGGCATAGCACCCTCCGCCATTTCCGGCCACTCTATCAAACTTACACCACCAGCATAGAAATAATCCTCATATCCTATGCCTTCCAAATCATCAAGCCCGCCTTCTAACCGGTACAAGTCAAAATGGTACAGAGGCAGCCGCCCGCCTTCATATATATTCATGATTGTAAACGTAGGGCTGGTAACTCGCCCAGTGTAGCCTAGACCCTCAGCTACCCCCCGGGCAAATACAGTTTTACCCGCACCAAGCGGGCCGCTTAAGCAGATGATATCGCCGGGTGCGGCAGTACGGCCAAATTCGGCGGCTATGCGGGCCGTTTCCACGGCAGAAAAACTTTTGTGGATTATCATTTAAGCCCCCTATCATTAATAATTTCATTCTCTGCTATTTCATCTTTGGCAACTTCATCCTCAGCTATATCTTTATGCAGCTGCGCAATAAATGTATCGGCAGCAAGAAGCAGAAGAATCCCATACTGTACCGACTGCAAGTAATCTCCAAACTCATCACTAAAATACCCCGGTGATGCCACATGTATCGTCGCATGAACAAGGATAACAAAATAAAACAGATATAGCGCGGTTTTTAACGAAGCACCTGTCATATATGAACTATACATTCTAAGTAATAACCCCGGTTTTTTCCCGGCATTTCTTGCCTTAACTTTTTTATAGATAAAAAGCTCAATTTTCTCCCAAATAATAAAAACCACAATATAACCCGCATTTAATAACGAGGCGGTCAGGACGTTCATATTAGCTACGCCCCAAAATATAGATTGCGTTAACGACCAGTGGCCAAGCGCATATATTATGGCCCCCACCATATACTTAACTTTTTTTTTCAGCATTCTCATGTTTTCCCCCGTCGTTAGGCTTAAAAATACGCTTCATGCCAAAGAAGAAACATGAAAACAGTCCAAATCCTTCGGCTATTGTCCTTGCGTCCATGATAATGTGTGTCCAAAAGCTCGTTAAGCTTGTCCACGTGAAAATATCTCGCCGCTACATCGTTATTAAAATATCCTTTAACCTTGGCGTAATATTTCTCCTCACGCAGCCAAATCCGCGTAGGAACCGGGAAGCCTAGCTTCTTCTTCGCGGCAACATCCGGCGGCAGATGCTTTGCCGCTGCGGCTCTAAATGCCAGCTTTGTTCCTTTACGGCTTGTTTTATGCTTTACCGGCAACCGTGCAGCTACATCAAACACTTCCCTATCCACTAAAGGCGAGCGTAGTTCCAACGCGTGAGCCATGCTCATTTTATCAGCCTTTAGCAAAATATCTCCTACCATCCACAGGTGCAGGTCTAAATACTGCATTTTTGTAATATCGTCCAAATGTTTTACCCGGTCATAAAAAGGACGTGTTATTTCCGTAGGGTCTGCTGCTTTTACACTAACCGGCCCTTTAAGCAAAGCCGCCCTCTCCTTAGGTGTGAACATGTATGCCCCGCCGATATATCGCTCTTCAACGGTTTTAGCGCCGCGCATGAAGAAACTACGTCCCTTTGTCCCTTCCGGCAAGCAGCTAGCTACAGCTGCCAGCAGTTTCCTTAGCGGACGTGGTAATGCAGTCAGAAAACGCAAGCTAATCGGCTCCTGATATATATTATAACCACCAAAAAACTCATCCGCGCCTTCACCGCTAAGTGCCACTTTTACATGCTTGGCTGCCTCACGGCTTACGAAGTATAACGCCACCGCCGCTGGGTCTGCTAACGGCTCGTCCATATGGTATTGCACTTTAGGCAAGTGATCCCAGTATTCCTCTGTGGTAATTACTTTGGTAATATGCTCGGCCCCTATTTGCTTAGAAAGAGCCGCCGCATATTCTATTTCATTGTAATTGTCATAGTCAAAGCCCACGGTAAATGTCTTAGTCCCGCCAAAGCAGGCAGCTACATAGCTGGAATCCACGCCACTAGACAGAAATGATGCGACTTCTACATCACAATCCACATGCTTGGCAATCGACTCCCTAACCGTATTGTCAATGGATTCAACAGCGGCATCATATGAGATATCGGCAGGCGTAAACTCGTGATAATGATAACGGTGAGTTTGCAGCAGGCCATCTTCCCATAACAAATAATGCCCCGGTAAGAGTTTATACACACCCTTAAAAAATGTCTCTTCCAGCACCGAATATTGGAATGTCAGATATTGCGCTAGGGCATGTTCGTTAACCTGCGGCGCAAAGCTAGGATGTGGGTAAAAACTTTTAATTTCAGAACCAAAAATAAACTCGCCTTCATTACGCAAATAATAGAAAGGTTTCATCCCAAACTGGTCCCGCGCGCAAAACAGCCGTCCACTTGAGATATCACAAAGCACAAACGCAAACATACCCCGTAAATGCGAAAGCAAATCCGTGCCATACTCTTCATATAAATGAAGAACAACTTCCGCATCGGTAGCCGTAGCAAACTTATGCCCCTTTTCAACCAGCGACTTACGAAGTTCCTTATGGTTATAAATCTCGCCATTTATAACCATCACAAGGCTCGCATCCTCATTATATAAAGGCTGCGCCCCGCCTTCCAAGTCAACAATACCCAGCCGCCTGAAGCCCAAGGTCACACTTTCGCCCAAGTATACCCCGCAAGAATCCGGCCCGCGATGGACTATTTTCTCTGTCATAGGATTTATGATCGAAGCCGGGTCATCGTGTTTAACACCTGCAAAACCGCAGAAACCGCACATATCTGCCTCCGTAAGTACGCGAATAGCCAAACAATCCAGCCAGCACCCATATTGTACGGGATGGCAGAATCAATTTCTAAAGGATTCGCTATATAAAATTGGATTAGTATTACCACATGATGATATTTTGTCAAATTCTTAGATACCGTCATATTTACATTTAACAAAAACACGCTTGCGCTAAATTTTACGCATGCTATAATGGCTAGTGATTGTAAAATAATCGGGATAAATTTTTTCTAACAAAACTTTTTCCTGTTACTAATGAGAGTTCTAAAAATTCTCGCACTATGCTAAGTATTACCAATACTGTTACTCATCAAAACAGTTAACCATCGGAGGAACTAATCTTGACCGCAACATTACCACAAACCGCTCTAACCAAGGGCATGATACTAAACCTAAGTTCAAACCCGGATGTATACGAACGCGGCGAGCGTTATTTTCGCGACGGGAAGCTGATATCCTACAAAACCTCAGAAGGCGAAGATGGTGATGCCTTAGTCCGTGCCGCAGTAGAGGGTAATTACAAAAATTACGAAGTTGTACTAAGGATAAGCCCGGATGGCATCTTACAGCATTATTCCTGCAGCTGTGAAAGCCACAGCATATGGCGCGGCGCGTGTAAGCACGTTGTAGCAGCTCTTTTTGCCCAAGCCGAAGGCCAGCAGCCAACCTTTTCCCAAGAAAAAATGCGCCAACACGCAAAATCCCTAACAGACACCTTAGAAAAGCTGATTTTCGAAGGCATTGACGAAAACCTAGCTATATCCAGTACGACCCAAGGCCAGCTGGTGAAACTGGTACCTGTACTTAACTGCACGGGCAGGCGTGACATTCATCTGACCCTGACAATTGGCTGCGGGCGTATGTATATAATTAAAAGCGTCCCTGCTTTCGTGGCAAGCTTTAAACGCGAGGAAACCGTAACCTACGGCCAAGGCTTAACAATCGCCCACCGCCGTGATGTTTTTGACGAACAAAGTCAAACATTCCTAGATTTCATTATGCGAGAAGAAGACCTATACGCCGAAGTAAGCAAGCGCCTAAGCAGGCACCTGCAATACACCCACCGCTCCCAATCAAGCAGAAGAGAAATTTACCTGACCGAGCGCAACATAGATGAATTTTTCAACATAATGCAAGGCCATGTATTAGAAGCAGCATCTGACTTTGGCAATCATATTATTCTGGCCGACGGTTTGCCATGCTTCCGCATCCAAGTCTCTCATACAGCCCATGGCACAACCGTGCAATCCGCTCCTCTACTTCACAGGGCCATATGCGGGCAAACCGCCTATTATATTTTCACAGACGGCCGGCTTAGCAGGCTGCCAAAATCTGACGGGCGGTTAATCGTATCGCTTTTGCGCGCGCTTGACGATTCCCCGAAACGTGAAATTGTTTTTGGCGGAAGTGACCAACGGCGCTTTCTGTCTGTTGTACTGCCGCAATTTACACGTATGGGCCTAGTAGGCGAAATAATAGGTGACCCTCCGGTAGAGCAGGATTTGGATCTTCTGTCACTGATATATTTCGACAGCGAGGGCCAAGACATAACTGGGAAACTGGAATTCCACTATGATGAAGAAGTAATTAACCCATTAGTTCCAGCAAAAAAAGCAAGCGAACTAATCCGCGATACTGTTGGAGAATATGCGGTAAAGCGCCGTCTTTCTGCGCATGGCTTCTATGAAGATGCTACTCGTGGCATATACCGTCTCACAGGCAACGATTTAATTTTCGCGTTTCTGCGCTCAGGCATAGAGACCATGCGCGAAAGTGCCGAAATATATGTAAGCGAAGATTTGCAAGCAAAAACCATCCGTGCCACGTCCCCGCAGATAGGCATACGATTGTCTGGCAATCTGCTTAATGTAAGCTTAGAAGACGCAGGCTACGATATAAACGAGTTGCTTGATGCTTTAGAAGCCTACCGTACCCGTAAAAAATTTTATAGGCTTAAAGATGGACGCTTTCTTGAAATGGATAACAAGGCCATTGCCGCCACCGCAGAGTTGCTGGACCAGCTAGATGTAAGCCGTAAAGACCTAAAGAATAATATCCTAAGCCTGCCTGCCTACAGGGCGTTTTATGTAGACGAGTTAACCAACGAAGGCCCAATAGCAGACACCCACAATCTAAACCGTGATACCCACTTCGAGAAGCTAATTAACCATTTCAAAAATAACGAGTCCTTGGGCTTTAACCCACCCAAAAGTTTGGCTAAAACCCTGCGTGAGTATCAAAAAACAGGTTATGCATGGCTTAAAACCCTTAGCTACTACGGCTTTGGAGGCATATTAGCCGATGATATGGGCTTGGGCAAAACCCTACAAGTTATTGCCTTACTTTTAAGTGAAAGGCGTAAGAACCAAGTCTCATTGGTAGTAGCCCCCACATCATTGCTGTACAACTGGGAAAATGAAATAAGCCGTTTTGCACCAAAACTACGCACTCAGGTTATCACAGGCCTGCCAGACAAACGCCGCGACTTACTTGCCACCCCGGACATAGATATATTTATAACAACATACGATATGCTAAAGCGTGATATAGAACACTACGAATCTATGAAATTCGCTTACATCATTGCCGACGAAGCACAAAACATAAAAAACCCAGGAACCCAAGCTGCCAAAAGCATCAAGGAACTAAACGGCCGGATAAGATTTGCCCTAACCGGTACACCAATAGAAAACACATTAACAGAACTATGGTCCATCTTTGACTTTATAATGCCGGGCTACCTGCATACAGCTCACAAATTTCAACGCCTGTACGAGACACCCATTATAAAAAATGGTGACCCGGTAAAAGCCATGCAGCTGCGTCAGCAGATAGCCCCCTTCGTACTGCGCCGCGTAAAAAGCAATGTATTAACAGAACTGCCAGAAAAAATCGAAACCACGCTGCAAGCCGAGCTAACCCCGGAGCAGAAAAAGATATACACCGCTCATCTAATGGAAGCACTGGGCGCGCTGGACGATATCATGGCCAACGACGCGTTTGCGGATAATCGTATGCGCATCCTTGCCCAGCTTACACGCCTGCGGCAAATATGCTGTCACCCCGCGTTATTCCTAAGCGAATACGAGGGTGGCAGCGGCAAATTAGCCCTTGCCCTTGAAACAATACAAAGGGCATTGGAATCCGGGCATAGGGTTCTATTATTCTCCCAGTTCACAGGTATGCTGGACTTGATAAAGAATTCTCTGGATAAATCAGAAATGCCGGTATCATATTTTTACCTTGACGGTTCTATTAAAGCAAAAGAACGCATGGATATGACCACGCGTTTTAATGCCGGGGAACGGGATATGTTCCTAATATCCCTTAAAGCTGGCGGAACCGGGCTAAACCTAACAGGGGCCGACGTGGTAATCCACTATGACCCATGGTGGAACCCCTCTGTAATGGACCAAGCCTCTGACCGCGCCCACCGCTATGGCCAGAAAAAAGCCGTACAAGTCTTTAATATAGTAGCCAAGGATTCAATAGAGGAAAAAATCATATCCTTGCAAGAAAAAAAACGTGGCCTAATAGACTCCGTAATAACCGAAGGTGGCAGTTTCATAAATCTGTTAACTGAAGAAGAAGTACGCAAGTTGTTTACGCTTTGATATGTAATGCGCTATAATGCGCCCATATCCACATACGAGAGGAGAACACAGCCATGAGCATTTGCACGCAAATTTCAGAAGCCGTCCAAAAAGGAAAAAAAGATGTAAACGTATTGGTACAACAAGCGCTGGATGAAGGTCTGTCCCCTAAGACAATATTGGATGAAGGCCTGCTAGCCGCCATGGATATCATTGGCGGGAAATTTAAAAATAATGAGGTATATGTACCAGAAGTCCTAATAGCCGCCCGCGCAATGGGTATTGGGGCTGCCGTACTTAAACCGCACCTAGCAGAAGCCGGTGTTAAGTCCATAGGCAAGGTAGCACTGGGTACCGTTAAGGGCGACCTGCACGATATAGGAAAAAATCTAGTGCGCATGATGCTGGAGGGCAAGGGCATAGAAGTAATAGACCTAGGTGTAGACGTGTCAGCAGAGCGCTTTATAGAGGCTTACGAGAACGAAGGCGTTAGCATAATCGCCTGCTCTGCCCTATTAACAACCACAATGGGTGAGATGAAAAACGTCGTAGACCTACTGGTAGAAAAGGGCTATAGAGATAAGGTAAAAGTCATGGTAGGCGGCGCTCCAATAACAGAAAGCTACTGCCAATCCATAGGCGCGGACTATTACACAGCAGACGCGGCTTCAGCAGCAGATGTAGCCAAGAAGGTATTATTAGAAGGCAAAGCCAGTTAATTTTAGTTATATTTCTTAAAACCATGGGGCGCTGCCCCATACCCCGCAAGCTTTTTGAAAAAAGCTTGACCAAAAACTTTAATATGAAACCGCGCATTGCGCGGTTTATGTCAAAGTTTTGATTGAACTTTTTCAAAAGTTCATGGGGTGTGGGGTGGCGTAACAATCGGCAGTTGTGTGGGTGGAGAATTAATCTGGCCACTGATTGATGAGGCAATTGCTGTACATATATCCTCCAGATAAAGGATTTCCGCAACCCTGTCCTGTAACACAGCGGGCCTCGTCTGCTTCGTCTATAATCCCGATTGCGCCCCGAACAAAAAGCCCATGACCTGACGAACTAACCATTCTTTTACAGTTCCCCCTTTTTATTTCTCACCTTCTTCATTCTTATGCCCAAATCCCTGCTAGGAAGTACCTTATAGCTAAGCCTTGAATGCTGTTATCCATAACCCCTCTCCCGCTTATGGTAAATTTACATATATAAACTGAAAGCACTATAGCTTATCGTTCAATTCCTATATTATGTGAACATAGGAAACTTGTTCGCTTCTTTCCACCAAAATATTTAATTTCCGTATATTTTCCGCTTTACGAACGCCATAAAAACGCTATAATAGCAACGTTGTTCTCAAATCTTTTTGCCTTCGGCTAAAGGCACAAATATATTTCTGCATATAAGCGTTGTAGAAATATATTTACTGATTAAGAGGAGGAATTTGAATGAATACATATAAACTTGGAATAGATATAGGCTCCACCACAATTAAACTGCTAGTCACAAACGATGCAGGGGATGCCCAATTTGCCAAATATCAGCGGCATCATTCTAATATCAAAGAAACCCTTCTGGAAATGGTTAAAGAAGCCCGCAAGGATTTAGGTAATTTTACTTTCCGGGCAATGATAACAGGCTCCGGTGGTTTGTCTTTGGCAAATTGGGTAGGCGTACCCTTTGTACAGGAAGTTATAGCCGTATCTGACGCAATTGCTCAAGTTGCCCCACATACGGATGTAGCTATAGAAATTGGCGGCGAAGATGCTAAAATCATCTACTTCACCAACACAATAGAGCAGCGCATGAACGGCATATGTGCCGGAGGTACAGGCTCATTTATTGACCAAATGGCCACACTTTTAGATACCGATGCTTCCGGTCTTAATGAACTTGCGAAGGATTATCAAGTAATCTACCCTATAGCCGCCCGTTGCGGTGTTTTCGCTAAAAGTGATTTACAGCCTCTAATAAATGAGGGAACATCACGTCCTGATTTGGCTGTGTCTATATTCCAAGCCATTGTAAGCCAGATAATAAGCGGCCTTGCATGTGGTAAACCAATACGCGGCAATATCGCGTTCTTGGGCGGGCCGTTACACTTCTTGCCCGAACTTCGCACACGTTTCATAGACGTACTTAAACTAGCCGACCATCAAATAATAACCCCGGATGATTCTCACTTGTTTGCGGCCCTTGGCGCGGCCATTCGCGCCGCAAATGAGGGTGCAGACATGGACATTGCCACCCTTATAGGGAACTTAGGCGGCAAACAAGAACTTCCTATAGAAATAGCTAGATTGAAGCCTCTTTTCACAAGTCAAGAGGAATATACGGCCTTTAAAGACCGCCATTCCAAATACGTGGTACCGAAAGCAAATTTGGCTACATATGAAGGGGATTGCTTCTTCGGGCTGGATGCCGGTTCTACCACTACCAAAGCTGTGTTGATTGGCGTGGACGGCGCACTTTTGCATACTTTTTACGCCAACAACGAAGGTAACCCGCTACAGGTAGCCCGTCAAGCCTTGGCCGAGATTTATGCCAAGCTGCCCGCAGGCTCAAACTTACGCTACAGCTGTGTTACCGGCTACGGAGAGAGCCTATTAAAGTCGGCACTTGGTACAGATATTGGTGAGATTGAAACAGTGGCCCACTACAAAGCAGCCGCGTTT
>Ga0131853_10001268_pt1 | contig 45473 bp, 42 predicted proteins | sample TergutLab28metaG_FD_92764 | JGI IMG/M metagenome (GOLD analysis project Ga0131853, IMG submission 92764) | Labiotermes labralis P1 segment gut microbial communities from Petit-Saut dam, French Guiana - Lab288 P1 (version 2) (version 2) | ecosystem: Host-associated > Arthropoda: Insects >... | reverse complement strand
AGGGAATAGCAGTCATCATTGTTGTATGATTTTTGATGGAGAGCGGCTGATTGCCAAGACCAATGTATCGGTCAATAATGATGACCCTCGTTTTCCTTATCAGTTTATGATCGGAGTGCTTAGAGAGTATCGTGGACATGGCTTGGGGAAATGGTTGCAGGCTTGTATGTATAAACGACTAGCTGAAACTGTGGATTTTGAACAAATTTTGGTTCAACATCACCCAGAAAACCAGCCTGCTATCGCGCTTAGTGAGTGGATTGGATACAAATTTTCCTATTTTGAAGTCATGCATATTTTGAAAAATAAGGATAAAGGTGGCGATGAAAATGGATAAAATAATCACAGAACGACTTGAATTAAGAAGATTTCGTCAAGCAGATAAGGTACAATATGTTAAAATCCTAACCAACCCAGATGTTTACAGGTATTTGGGAGATGGAACAGGTGCGACGCCAGAATTTGCCGAGAAAATTCTCACCGCATATTCATTTAGCCGTGGCATATTTGCAGTTGTAGAGAAAGAAAGCGGCCAGTTGATTGGCCATTGTGGAATCAGGCCTATTCCAGATGGTAGAATTGAACTACTCTATGCTTATGATCCTGACGCCTGGGGCAAAGGTTATGGAACAGAAGCGGGGAAAGCAGTTCTTGAATATGGTAAAGCTCATTTTGAAATCGACGAAATCATCGCGATGGCTTACTCTGAAAATCCAGCGTCAATTGGCATTATGAAAAAATTAGGCTTTGAGCACTTAGGAAAAGAAAAACATTTTGACAATATGCTTGAAGTATACTCAAAGAAGATGGGATAAGACAAAAAACTTGTGCATTCTATTAAGGCAAATTTACTCATTCGAGTAAAAATGGAGATGAAAAACATGCAAATAAGAAAATACATCAAGCAAGATGAACAACAACTTTTCGCTCTTATGGAACGTGAAGGAGAAGAATGGAACGATTATTGGAGCGGAGTGGGAAAACCTGCATACATTAAAGCTCTGAATGAAGCAACTGTAACTTATGTTGTAGTAGTTGATAATATCATACGTGGATTTGTCCGTTGCATCGGGAGTTTTACCATTTATGTCGACGACCTATTAGTCGATAAAGCCTACCGAGGGCGTGAATTCGGCCGACTTTTAATGGAAGCAGTTTGCAAAGAATTTCCTGAAAAAGAAGTCTACGTTATGAGTGATGTTGACGAGTATTACTCAAAAGTCGGTTATGAAAAAGCAGGGTCGCTATTTGCTGTGAAAGTAAAATAGCATGAAAGGATGAAACTGGATGGATAAATTAGTATTAGAGAGTTATGACCTATTCAAAAATTGCGATTTCCCTTACTACATTTGTGGTGGGTTTGCCCTTGAAATATTTACAGAGAAGACTTGGCGTTCCCACAGTGATGTGGATATTTCTATCTTCGAAGAAAACAGAAAAGATGCAGTGGCATTTCTGCTTGCAAATGGCTGGCATGTTTATCAAAGAGGTCAATATCAAAAACAAATTTTTGATGCAAATGATCCGCTGGTGTTAGAATGCCGAAACATATGGGCATTAAAACCTGGAAGCCATATCGCACTGAAACCAGTCGAAGGTGAGGATAATTTATATGATTATGAACAATTAGAGAAGAGTCAAAAGGAATTTACTTTCATTGAAATGGTTGTCGATGGGAAGGATGGGGATGATTTTCTGCTTGGGAAAGAGCGGAGAATTAAAAGAAGCATGGATAAGGCTATTTTATTCAAGGACGGTATCCCCTACATGGCACCCGAGCTAGTTTTATTTTTAAAATCTCATTCAACCTATTTGACTCACGAGTTTCATAAAGAAAAAACACCTGTAGATTTTAAAACGGTTATGCCTTTATTGCCAAGTGAGAATCGACACTGGTTGATGGGAGCATTAAAAAAAGCCTATCCAGATGGTTTCGATTGGCTTGATGGGTTGCTATAAGGTGACGCAAATGATACCTTACTGAAGTTCATACTTAATGTTGTACACGATACTCTGCTCTCTTTTCAGCAATGCGCATCGGTAGCCCCCAATCAAATTCTTCAAGTGGAATACTTTTCCCTCTTCGAAATTTTTGAAGGCTTGTCTAAGTTCCAATTCTAATTTTGTAATCAGTGCTTTTCTATCCATCAGTTGCAACTCCTTATTAGTTTTATTTAAAATTATACAATGGGTGGCGCAAAAAATCAACACTAAAACCAATAAAAATCATAAAAGGAGAAATAAAAAAATATGAACAAATTTATTTTAGAAGCAAACGAATTGTTCAAAAACTGTGAGTTTCCATCCTTCATTTGCGGGGGGTTTGCCCTCGACATGTTTGCAGGCAAAGAGCTTCGCCCCCATGGAGATTTTGACATCTTGGTTTTCCAAGAAGATAAGCAACGTGCTGTGCAGTTTTTGATGGATGACGGCTGGCTTGTTTATGGCAGATTTATGGAAGAGGGCAGACCCATAACGCAACATTTATTTTACGGGATTGATGATATCACAGACAGCTACTGGCGTGATTGCAAAAACATGTGGGCGATAAAACCCGAGTGTTTACCAGCGGTGCTGCATAAACTTGACCGCTTACAACCAGAGGTATACACCTATCAAACCCGCAAATGGCTTGTCCAAGACGAGCTTGAATTTATCGAGCTTGAGATTGATGCAAAAGAGGGCAGTGATTATATGGTGCAAGAAAACCCACGAATCATCCGTCCACTGGATAAAGCAATTTTATACCGTGATGGCATCCCCTATCTTGCGCCGGAAGTAATATTGTTTTACAAAACGGATAAATTTTCTTCTGAACATCCACAGGTGAGACCCAAGACAGAAAGCGACTTTAAGGCAATAATGCCATTATTATCAGCTGAACAACGCCAGTGGCTAACAGATGCTATCGAAATCGCCTATCCAGATGGCTATCCCTGGCTAGATGGCTTGATATAAAAAAATACAAATCGGAGTGATAAATTATGAATGAAGAAATCAAAAAATTACCCAAGAGAAGCGAAGTAAAACTTGAAGACACATGGCGTTTAGAGGACATCTTCGCAACAGACGATGCCTGGGAAAAAGAATTAACCCAATTAAAAGGGTTGATCCCAAGCATTGAAACATTTAAAGGAAGACTTGGGGAATCAGCTGAAACTTTGCTTGAAATGTTACAACTAAGAGATGCACTTGGAGAGCGTGGGAATAAGGTGTATGTGTATGCGAATATGCGCCATGACCAAGATACAACCAACGCTATCTATCAATCACAGAGAGCTCGTGCCCTCACATTTGCCACTGAATACGAAACAGCCACCAGCTTTATGACCCCCGAAATCCTTGCCATTGACGAAAGTAAGTTAACAAGCTTTTTATCAGAAAACGAGGCGTTACAATTATATCAACACGAAATCGATCGCATCAACCACATGCGTCCGCATACTTTGACAGCCGACAAAGAGGCACTCCTTGCCCAAATGGGTGAGGTTGCAACTGCATCTTCTAATACATATGACATGTTGTATGATGCCGACTTGAAATTCCCAGTCATCACTGATGAAAATGGCAACAAAGTCGAAATCACCCATGGAAATTATGTCACTTTACTAGAAAGCAGCAATCGTGATGTCCGTAAATCAGCGTTCATTGGCCTTCTTGGCACATTCAAAAAATACGAAAACACATTCGCCAGTACACTTAGCGGTGAAGTGAAGAAAAATAACTTCTTCACAAAGGTGAGAAGCTTTGACAGTGCCCGCCACGCATCCTTAAGCGAAAATAAAATTCCAGAAGCCGTCTATGATCAACTTATCGAAAGCGTCAACGAACATCTTCCACTTTTTCATCGATACTTAGCATTGCGTAAAAAAATGCTTGGGCTCGACGAATTACACCTATATGACATGCACACACCGCTTATCCCTGAATCAAAAATGACGGTTACCTATGAAGAATCGATCCAGCTGGTCAAAGACAGCTTAAAAATCATGGGTGAAGAATACAGCGACATCATCGAAGAAGGCTTCCGTGAGCGTTGGGTCGACGTCTACGAAAACGAAGGAAAACGCAGTGGAGCTTACAGCTGGGGTTCATATGGCACACCATCCTACATCCTTATGAACTGGCAAGATACCATTCAAGAACTTTTCACCCTTACCCACGAATTTGGTCACGCTGCGCATAGCCACCTCACTCGTAAATATCAACCTTTCGTCTACGGCTCTTACTCAACATTTGTCGCAGAAGTTGCCTCTACATGCAACGAGGAATTACTCAACCGCTATATGCTAGAAAAAACAACCGACAAAAATGAACGCATCTATCTCCTTAACAATTTCCTTCATGGATTTAGAAGCACTGTATTTAGACAAACCATGTTTGCAGAATTCGAGTATCTTATCCATAAAAAAGCCCAAGAAGGCGTTGCACTGACGGCAGAGGCATTAACTGAAATGTATTACAATCTAAATAAAAAATACTATGGTGACGATGTTATCATCGACGAAGAAATCGGCCTAGAATGGGCATGGATTCCACATTTTTATTACGATTTCTATGTTTATCAATATGCCACAGGAAACATCGCAGCCCTCTCTTTAGCAAAACAAATCATCGAAGAAGGCGAAATTGCAACAACCCGTTATATTGATGAATTCCTTAAAGCAGGATGCTCGGATTACCCAATCGAAGTCCTCAAAAAAGCTGGTGTCGATATGACCAGCAAAAAGCCAATTGAAGATGCCATGAAAGTATTTGAGGATTACCTCACTCAGATGGAAGAATTAATTGGATAATATATCATTATTTATGACCTAAGCAGTCACTTTTCCTTGCTTTCAAAACGGCTGTCATGATATAATTTAGTTACTGGCTCTTTGCTACATTGTGGCAAAGAGCTTTTATCTAAACTTATGAAGGAGTGTGAATACTATGAATTGCAACAATCCGCCTGATGATTTAAAAATTTATGAATTATCTCTTATTTGGAAAGAAGCCACTTATAATTTTGCCTTTTGGAATAAATTAGCCCCGACTTTAGATTGGGATAAGGCCTACCGAGCAGCTATTCCCGCTGTCTTAAAGACACAAAATCTGTATGAGTATTATTTAGAATTGATGAAGTTTACTGCCTTATTGCGAGATGGCCATTCAGGCGTGGATTTTCCACAAGCTATCAAGGATTCAGCGGAATTTGCCTCTAAACTGCCAATCAAAATCATATATTCAGGTGGCAATTATGTCATATCAAATGTAAAGAAATGTGCCAACGAGCAAGTGAAACGTTGGAGTATCATCAAGAAAATCAATGGCATCGACATTGAAAAGCACATTGAAGAAAACATATTTCCCTACATTTGGCATGAAAAAATAGACAGTGCCCAGTATTGGATTTATGAATTCCTAAGTTGGGGAAAAAATGGAAGTCAGGTAGAGCTAGAATTAGAACATGATGGTCAATGCTACACGGTTGAGCTAACCAGAACAAAAGGAGATGCCAATTGGGTTTATCCATGGCAACCATTACAAGCGGCTGAAGCCTTGCAGATGATTCATAAATCGGGCAGTCATCAAATTTCTTTGACCTATGATAACATTTCCGTGATTACCATCGACACATTTATGGACAACAATTTACCTGATGCGTTTTATGCCAATTTCCCGCTACTAGAAAAAGCAAAAGGTTATGTGATCGACATTCGCAACAATGGTGGCGGAAATAGTAGCAACGCTGATGCCATTGCTGCCTGCTTCATTAAGGAAGGATTTGCCAATCATCGCGCTTTGCAACCCGTTCATAGTGGTCCGTACAAAGCTTGGGGGAAAAATATGATGCTAGATGAAATGAGCCTAGAAGAAGCAAAAGCACAATATGGGGATTCCGACTGGCTAGAGAAAACTTACCACATCACACACCAGTCCTATTTCGAAATTAGCGAATATAATTACGAAGACTGTCATGAGATTCCAGGACGATTGGATAAACCATTGATCTTATTAACCACTGCAAACACAGCCTCCGCATCTGAAGATTTCCTCATCACTTTAGAACACACCAAACGAGCGACATTTGTTGGAACAGCAAGCTGTGGTACAACAGGTCAACCCTTAACGATTGAACTTGAAAGTGGCGGAACAGTTCGCATCTGCACCCGTCAAAACACCCATATTGATGGACGAGAATTTATTAACATCGGTGTTCTCCCTCATGTAAAATTCGAGCCATCACTTGAAGACTTAGCACAAAACATCGACACCCATTTGGCAAAAGGCTTGGAAGTATTAAGGCAGAAAATTCATTAAATTTCATTTGCAAACAATGGCTGCAAGTGATATAATTAAACTAGAAATTTTCAGACTAGAGGGTCAATGGACAGACACTCTAGTCTTTTATCAAAACTTAAGAAAAGAAGAGGTGCACAGACAATGAAAACTTTAGAAACAGATAGATTGATTTTAAGATTATGGCAAGAAAGTGATGCGCCAGATTTATTTGAATATGCAAAAGATCCACGCGTTGGTCCAAGTGCTGGCTGGCCCGTCCACGAAACCATTGAAACAAGTAACATGATTATCGATGGCTTCATTAAAGAAAATGATGTTTATGCTATTGTACTAAAGGAGGAAAATAAAGTCATTGGTAGCCTAGGACTTCACGAGTATAAATCTGATGAAGCATTAGCGGGTGAAGTACAAAGAGAAGTTGGCTATGTGCTTAACCCTATTTACTGGGGTCAAGGATTGGTACCAGAAGCAGTGAAAGCTGTTATTAAATATGGCTTTGAAGAACTGGATTTAGATCTGATTTGGTGTGGTTATTTTAGCTTTAACGAAAAATCTAAAAGCGTGGTTCACAAATGCGGCTTTAATTATCAGTTTACGAAAAATAAAACCTTGCCGCTATTAGAAAATAAAGAAGTTGAACAATTATATTACAACATCACCAAAGCGGATTATCTCAACAACTAGATAGGAGTTTATACCATGGAAAAGAAAAAATTCGACCTCAATTTCAAATTGGTTTTGATCAGCAAAACCATCAGCGTTTTCGGGGGGAATATTTTAGGCTTTGCCATGATTTTATTCTTGGTGGATTTTACCCAGTCAGCAGCACTCCTTGGGATGATTACTGCTATTTCTCAAATACCAATGGTCATTGTAACCCCCTTTGCAGGCATGATTGCTGATAGATTAAATAAGAAAAAGCTTATTGTCATATTTGATATTGTGACGGCTTTAAGTAATTTTTTCTTCTTCTGGCTATTGGTGACTGGTTCCTATACCATTTTGAACATCACCCTCTTGCGCATGGTTAAAATGAGCATTAATACATTTGCACAAACAACCTTTAATGCTGCTGTCCCTCGAGTTGTCGAGAAGGAACAACTGGTGGCTGCCAATGGTGCATTGCAAGCCATTGCCGCCATTGGTTTAATTGGGGGTTCGGTGGTAGGGGGCATCGTGTTTGGATTGGTTGATATTCAAGTCATTGCCTTTGCATCGGGAATCTTATTTCTGATTTCCTCGAGCATCAGCATGATCATTAAAATCCCACACACCAAGAGGGAAATCGTTGGTGGTATGGTTACAACCATCAAAAATGACATGCGTGACAGTTTCAAATTTTTGAAGAATGAGAAGCCGATCATTTTCAAACTGGCCCTGGTTTCTGCTACCATTACCCTGCTGTTTCCGCCAATTTTTAACATTGGCTTGCCTTTTATCGTCGGCGTGATTTTTGAGCAACAAGTCACCCTATCATTCGGGGTTGCTGCTGTTGGGATGTTAGCAGGGGGAATTTTAGCTGGCACATTAACTAAATACTTAGGCATTAAAAACTTTCCAAAATGGGTTGCAGCCATTGGTGGAACTGGTGTTTTGTTGGCGTTAGCTTTTATGCCATTTATCCCGAATTTATTCATTTCATTCTGGTTATTTAACGTGACATTGGCCATTCTCTTATTTATATTTGCCTTATCAAATAGTAGCTTTGGTGCCTTTATGCAACGTGAAGTGCCAGAACATCTTCTCGGAAAAGTCAATTCCTTATTGGGGATGATTTCTTTAATAGCAGTTCCGATCGGTATATTAATGGTAGGCTTCTTTATCGAAACCATCTCATTGCCATTCTTTTTCCTTGGAATAACCACTATCACTTGGGTGGTTGCATTTATTTGTAGCCGTGTGCTAAAGGAATACTTTAGAAGATTGGAGGTACGACCAGATGAACAAGGTTGACATATTAGAAGAATGGTTTACCGTCCAGAAAATTGATGAGAAAACTTATGTCATTAGCGAATATCATCATTGGGAAGAAACACATTGCTATTTACTCATTGGTGCTGAAAAAGCACTTCTCATTGATACTGGACTTGGTGTTGGGAAGATTGATGAGGAAGTTAGAAAGTTGACAGATAAACCCATCATCGCAGTCGCAACCCATATTCACTGGGATCATATTGGGGGACATCAGTACTTTCCTGAATTTTATGTCCATAAGGATGAATTAGATTGGGTACAGGGACATTTCCCGCTCCCAGTCCAGATGGTTAAAAATAGCATTTTGGAGGCGAGCTGGTTGCCAGAAAGTTTCGATATTAATCAGTATGAAATTTTCAAGGGGAAGCCTACTAGAGTATTAAAAGATAACGATGCAATTGACATTGGCGGACGTATGATTCAAGTTTTCCACACGCCAGGTCACTCCCCAGGTCATATGTGCTTTTTTGAAGCGGCAACAGGCTATTTATTTACAGGAGACCTGATTTACAAAGGTGCCCTACTGGCATTTTACCCATCGACAGATCCAGTGGCTTATTTTGAGTCGGTCAAGCGAATCTCCCAACTACCTATCCAAAAAATACTACCTGGACATTTTGACCTAGATATTTCAGACCGTCTTATCCACAATGTCATCAAAGCATTTGAAGAAATAAAAGAAGCAGGCAACTTACAACATGGAAGCGGGAAAACAGATTACCAAGATTTTTCAATCCATTTATAGAAACCATCACCAAAATGCAATTTTTTGCGAAAAGCTAGAGAAAAGCCCTAAGTCCCATAAAATCCTGATTTCAGAACAAAAAATGGGTCAACCCATCCAAATCAGCTTCTGAGACCCATAAAATCTTGATTTCAGAATAAAAAATGGGTCAACCCATCCTCTGAGACCCATAAAATCTCAATTTCAGAATAAAAAATGGATCTAACCGGTCCAAATCAGCCTCTGAGACCCATAAAATCTCGATTTCAAAGAAAAAAATAGAGTCAAACTCATCTATAACTGCCAATTAAATATAACAACGAAAGGTGTGCAAAAAAATGAAAAAATTAGCTGTTACATTTACTTCTATTAACGAGGAACAATTAGCAAAAATTAAAAAAATCGCCATCGACTACGATGTTGTCCAAATGAAATCAAGCGATGAAGCCATCAAAACCTGCGACATCATTTTCGGCGGCATCAAATCGGACTTTGTCACACAAGCACCCAACCTAAAATGGCTTCATACAAGCTTCGCTGGAGTCGACTCATTGCTAAAACCAGAAGTTAATTTTCCAAAAGATACCATCCTAACCAATTCAGCAGGAACTTATGGCATTGCGATATCAGAATACCTCCTCACAGCAACCCTCATGCTCATGAGAAGAAACATCCAATATGCCAAATTACAATTCCAAAACAAGTGGCAACCATTAGGCGCAGTCAAAGCCATTTATGGCAGTAAAGTCTGTGTGGTGGGGTTGGGAGATATTGGAGAAAATTATGCCAAAAGATGCAAAGCACTAGGCGCGACCATCACAGGGGTTGTACGGACACAACGCATAACAAAACCTGAATCTGTTGACGAATTACTCACCATCGACCATTTAGACGAAGCCATCAAAGACGCAGACGTCGTGGCACTTTGCTTACCAGGAACTGCTGAAACAACAGGCCTATTTGACCAAGCTCGCCTAAACAAAATGAAACAAGGTGCCCTAATCCTAAACATCGGACGAGGCACAGCCATCGACACAGAAGCCCTCATTTCAGCCCTAGAATCAGGCAAAATCGGTGGTGCAGGTCTTGATGTTACCGATCCAGAACCACTGCCATCTGACTCACCCCTCTGGCAAATGGACAATGTCGTCATCACACCACATATCAGTGGCAATCAAACCCTCGAACTAACCAATATCTTAATCGTAGACAAATTCACCAAATATTTAGAAGACTATATAGCAGGACGACCATTCGAACGTGTCGTTGATAAAGCATTAGGCTACTAACACACCCTAAAAGGAGACATTATGCTAACCATATTCAAAAAACTCATGTGGTTTTTCAAAGCCCACAAGAAAAAATACATCGTGGCACTATCAGCCCTCACCCTAGTCAACATTTTCGAAATCATCCCCCCACGCCTGATCGGAATGGCTGTTGATGACATTCACACAGGAAGACTAACAACAGAACTACTGATAAGATACATCATCATGCTTATCATCACTACAGTCGGCTCTTACATATTCGGGTATATTTGGCGTTACCAACTATTCGGTGGCGGTTTTCTGCTGGAAAAAAGCATCCGTTACAAACTCATGAATCAATTCCTAAAAATGAAGCCAAAATTCTACCAAAAATACCGTACAGGCGACCTGATGGCACGTTCTACTAACGACCTAGGCAGTGTAGGGGAGACAGCAGGCTACGGTGTTTTAACCCTCTTTGACGCGACCATGTTCATGGGGGTTATCATCTTAATGATGGTATTCACCGTCGACTGGCGTCTGACCTTAGTCGCCACGATCCCACTACCCATTCACGCCTTTCTAATGGCCAAATTAGGCCTAAGAGCAGACAAAATATATGATGCAGCCCAAGATGCCTTCAGCGACCTAAATGACAGTGTCCTAGAATCCATCACAGGCGTACGCGTCATCCGAGCGTATGTTAGGGAACAAGCAGAAATTGAACGCTTTAAACAGATGACCGAGAATGTCTATGAGAAAAATCGCTACGTCGAACTAGTCGACTCATTCTGGGGACCAGGCACCCGCATCCTAGTCGGAATCAGCTTCTTCCTAACCCTCACATTCGGTACCCATCTTATCCTAGCAAACCACATCACAGTAGGCGACTTAATCACATTCAATGTCTATTTAGGCATGCTCATCTGGCCCATGTTTGCCATTGGCGAATTAATCAGCGTTATGCAACGAGGGAAAGCTTCCTTAGAACGAATTAGCGAAGTGTTAGATGTTGAACCTGATGTTGTAGACGTGGAAAAACCCATCTCAATCACAACACCTAAAACCATCCAATTCAAAAACCTAACATTCACCTATCCAGAAGCACCAGCACCAGCCTTAAACAACATCAACCTCACCATCAAGCAAGGCGAAACCATCGGCATCGTCGGCAAAACAGGAAGCGGAAAAACCACCCTCGTCAGACAATTTTTAAAACAATACCCTGTCCACGAACAAGCCATTCTAATAGATGGCATCCCCTTAGAAGAAATCTCCCAAGCAGAAGTGCTAAATTGGAGCGGATATGTCCCACAAGAACACATCCTTTTCTCAAAATCAGTCAAAGAAAACATCCTATATGGCACCACCAATCAAGACGAAGCCTACCTAACTCGCATCATCGAATTATCAGCGTTAACCACTGACTTAGAATTTTTCACAGACGGTCTTGAAACCATCGTCGGAGAAAAAGGCGTGGCACTTTCAGGCGGACAAAAACAGCGCATTTCAATTGCCAGAGCAATGGCTACCAATCCTGAAATTTTGATACTAGACGACTCCTTATCAGCCGTTGACGCCAAAACAGAGACACAAATCGTAGAAAACATCAAAGCTGAACGAAGTGCTACCGTGAATCACAATGCGATTACGAGTCAAAATGCGACTACGAGTCGCATGGGAAAGACCACCATCATCACCGCGCACAGAATGTCAGCAGTTAAACACGCCGACCAAATCATCGTTATGGAAAACGGAAAAATCAGCGAACTAGGAACTCACGACGAACTCATGCGCATCGGTGGCTGGTACAAAGAACAATACGACCATCAAAATTTAATGGTAGCAGCAGGAGGTGATGACTAATGAATAAAAAAAGCGATAAAAAACAACCAAACAACACAGCAAAAAAACTACTCACCTATGCCTTAAACGAAAAAAAATTAATGCTGATTGCTTTCTCTTTCCTCCTCTTCTCAGTCATAACTGAACTTATGGCACCGCTAGTTATCATGAATATCCTCGATAACTACATCACATCCCCCACGCTGACCACTGAATACATGCCTGCCATCTTTCGCTTTGCTGGGCTATACCTAGGCCTCATCATTACCAGTGCCATCTTCGCCTATGGTCAACGCTATTTCCTAGGTATCTCTGCCAATAAAATCATCAAAAAAATGCGCCAAGATGTCTTTGGTCATATCCAGACCGTTCCATTAAAATATTTTGACAACATCCCGGCAGGAAAAATCGTTTCTCGCGTAACCAATGACACCCAAGCCATCCGTGGTTTATACGTCAGCATCCTCACCAATTTCGTCGCAGGGGGCACCCAAATGATCGGTGTCTTAATCGCCCTCTACTTCCTAGACGTCAGATTCGCTCTTATCTGCACCTTACTTATTCCTATTTTATTCATCTGGATTACCATCTATCGCCGTTTTGCCACAGGCTATAACAAAAAAATCCGATCACGACTCTCAGACATCAATGCCATGCTTAACGAAAGCATTTCAGGCATGACCATTATCCAAGCCTTTAGACAAGAAAAGCGCACCACCAAAGAATTTCAACACATCAACGAAGACTACTACCAAAATCAAAAGAAAATGCTCAACCTAGACGCTTTAACAGGCTGGAACATCCTATCAGCCCTACAAAACCTCGCCATGCTATCGCTAATCTGGTTCTTCGGTGGTCAGTTCCTAAACACAGAAATAGCCATAACTGTCGGACTATTATACACCTTTATTGACTACACCACCCGGCTCTTCCGCCCAGTCATGGGAATCGTCGGACAACTATCCAGCATGGAAGCATCCATCGTATCAGCAGGGCGCGTCTTCGAGCTTATGGAAGAAGAAAACGAGCCATTAAGCACCACAATCGTCCCACGTTACAAAGGAGACGTAGTCATGGATGGTGTCAATTTCGCATACGACCTCCACAATCCAGTTTTAAAAGACATCAACCTAACAGCAAAATGCGGTGAAACAGTTGCCCTAGTCGGACATACCGGTTCAGGAAAAAGCTCCATCATGAGTGCCTTATTCGGCTTCTATCCTTATCAATCGGGCCACATCATGATCGATGGGAAAAACATCAACAACCTACCAAAACAAGACTACCGCCAACACATGGGCATTGTCCTACAAGATGCCTACCTATTTGCAGGCACCATCGCCAGCAATATCAGCTTAAACAATCCCAAAATCACCCGTGAACAAGTAGAAGAAGCATTAATAGCTGTCGGAGCCATGGATTTCATTAACAAATTACCCCTTGGCATTGACGAACCTGTTCTAGAAAAAGGAAGCACCTTCTCAACTGGTCAACGACAATTACTATCCTTTGCAAGAGCCCTCGCCTATGACCCTGCCATCTTAATCTTAGACGAAGCCACCGCCAACATCGACACAGAAACAGAAGGCATCATTCAGCGGGCACTAGAAGTACTCAAAAAAGGACGTACCACCTTTGTCATCGCCCACCGCTTATCAACCATCAGAGATGCCGAACAAATCTTAGTCCTAGACCGTGGCGAAATTGTCGAACGTGGCGATCACACTGAACTAATGGCACTAGGTGGAAAATATCATAACATGTATCAATTACAACTACGCGGACAAAGCTAAAACGAAACATCGTGGCTTCAAAAAATAACGCAACATCCAATTATAAAGTCCTAAAATTTCTTTGACAATCCTCGACAAAAACTGCATCATATTATAGGCAAATGTAAAATATAGATGTTTAATAGCTAGAACCACCCTAAGATAAGGTATTTTCATCCACAAATGGTGATTTTCGCAAAATGTGGATGATTTCATCAGAAAGTTAGGAGTGTTTTGCTTGTTACTTAAAATCAATCCGCTTGACACCTAGTGTTTAGCGGATTTTATAACTCAAAAATAGATATAAAGCTAATTTCGACAAAAACATTCCTTTTTCTGCCAACTTGTGATACAATAACTTCTAATCAAAAATGAGAAGAGGCGTTACATATGGAGTTTTCGATTTGGTATTTGGTTATTGGGTATGCTATTATAATGCAATTAGTAGGTGCATTCTTAACAGTAAAAGACAAAAGTTCTGCTACAAGCAACAAGTGGCGCATTAAGGAAAGTACCTTACTATTAGTATCAGCACTAGGTGGCTCAATCGGTATGTTGCTAACCATGAAAAAAATTCGTCATAAAACACAAAAGAATAAATTTATGATTGGAATTCCAGTGATTATAATCGTGCAAATTGTCATGATTGCTCTGGGAATTTTCCTGTTAAGATAAAATGAAGTCATAATAGGCTAATTATCAAGGAGGCGACAAAACATGATTTCACCAGTTGTAAACGCAGTGGCTATTGTCTTAGGTAGCATCATCGGCTTATTTTTAAAAAAGGGAATCCCAGAACGCCTAACAGATTCGTTGATGAAGGCCTTAAGCTTATGTGTTATCTATATCGGCATCACAGGTATTCTAAAAGGAAATAATACTTTGATTATCATCATCTCCATGGTAATTGGGACTCTAATTGGAGAAGGGGTTGATCTAGATTTACGCGTCCGCCACTTAGGAGATTGGGTGGAAGCTAAAGTTAAAAAGAAAGCAGATAAAGATCAGGATGCTGCAAGCGAAACCTCCAGTATCGAACGCGAAACCTCCAGTATCGCGGAAGGCTTCGTAACAGCCACCCTTTTATTTGCAGTTGGTGCCATGGCCATCGTCGGCTCACTTCAAAGCGGTCTTACAGGCGACCATGAAATGATTTTCACCAAATCCATCATCGACTTTGTTACTGCTATTATTTTTGCCTCAACCAAAGGGATGGGGGTTATATTTTCAGCTATCGTTATTTTAGTTTACCAAGGCAGTATCGTCTTATTGTCCAGCTGGATAGCTCCATTATTGACAGATGTGGTTATTTACGAAATGACTGCTGTCGGCTCCCTTGTCATTCTTGCTCTAGGCTTAAATATGTTAGGCCTCACTAAAGTCAAAGTCATGAACCTAGTACCAGCTATCTTCCTCCCAATTTTACTGTTGTTGTTTTTATAAAAAGTACACCAAAACTCGACACGCTCTTTCAAATATGGTAAAATAATCACAAAGAATTAAAATTCAACAAAAAACGGGTGGTCAAATGTCGAATCAAACTTTTAACTTCAAACAATTAGATAAAATGCCATTGACAGGATTGTTCATTTTTATGCTCACTCGAAATTTGCGTCGATCTGAGAATATTAGCGAAGATGAACTCGAAGTCGTAGAATATTACTATATGGCAAGACTAGGAGAAATCGAAAAATTCATTTGGATTACGATTATTTTCACCTTCATTTCATCCTCATACTTACCCATCTTTTTCGCCACCGCATTGGCACTCCTCAGCATTAGAATTCCTAGCGGTGGCTTTCATAGCAGCTCAACATGGGGGTGTTTTGCTTGGACCCTTTCTGGCTTTTTGTTGACAATCCTCATCCTTCCTTCACTTTCTGTCAACATTTTTGCAATATTGATAATAGCAGCTTTTTCCATCATTATTTGCTACATCGCTAGCCCCATCCGCAGTGCTGAACGTGAAGCATTTATTGATAAGTCCAAAGACAAAAAATTAAAATATTTTGCAACCATCATGACCATTTTGTGGTTCATTGTTATTTTTACTTTGAATAACCCCTTCACAACAACCATCATGTGGATCATATTTCTGCAAAATGTACAATTACTAATTGAATATTACAAACGAAAACTTCAAACAAAGGGGAGAGACTCATGTCCTACCGAATATTAGCAGTTGACGATGATCAAAAAGCTTTAACGACCATCAAATATTACATCGAAATGACCCGAAGTGATATTGAATTTTTTGAGGCGACCACCTGTGAAAAAGCCCTTGAGATTTTTGAGGATAAGCTACCTCATTTGGTTATTACCGAACTCAACTTACCAGATGGAAAAGGGGAGGATTTGGTATTCCAGATGAAAGAAATAAATCCACTTTTTCAGTTGATTATTCAGGCTTCTGAAACTGATTATAACATATCTGTTCAGCGTTCATTGCGATGCATTGACTTTTTTATTAAACCTTTCGGCATGGAAATCTTTTCTGATGCGCTCAACTATGCGCTTGAACACGTTCCTAAGCCAAAAGAAGAAAAAATTATCGTTGTTCAAGGAGATTCACATACAGTGATCCGTGTGGACGAGCTTTTAGGTGGAGAAACGGTTAAGAGTGAAGCGAAATTGTTGCTTTACATTTATAAATATAAGATCAATGAACTGAGGACGATTCAATTAGATGATATCACGTTGATGAAGTTTTTGGAGATTTCGAGAAAGTATACTGATGCGATTGTTCAATGCCAGAAGAGTTATTTTGTGAATGTAAATCGGGTTCAGAAGTTGGATACTAAAACAACGCCTGCCGAACTTGTAATGGAGTATGGAGAGGTTAAATTTCCTGTTGGAAAGAAGTTTTTGAAAGAGTTTAAGAAGGAGAGTTGATGGATATGATGTTATTGATGTTTGTAGTGATAAGTTTGTGTGACATTATTATTACATATTATATAACCAGTAAACTTGTTAAGCGACTAGTGACTATAGATATTAAGAATATACTAATAGCCATTGTATATGGTGTGGTATTTGGCATTTTCGCTCACTTAACCGACAGATCCGCACTATATCAGGTTTTAGGAATTGTGGCTCAATTTATCATTATTCTTTTGATTGTGAAAAAAAGTTTTGCTAGCTCACTTATCGCATTTGGGTTATACTACTCAGTACTAATTTTATTCCACTCTCCATTTTTGGTAGCAACGCTGGTTTTTGATTTAGATGAAACGATCGTGTTTACTATTGGAATGCAATTTATAACTATTATTTTCGCTATGATTATATATAAAGCGATCCCTCTTAACAAAATTTTCACTTTTATTGAAAAACATGTAGTGCTAAAATTTGTTATTTTGGTACTAACTTTTATAGGTTTCTTGTTAGCTTTATATCATAATATTAATGCTGGTGGAAGTTTTTCATTTATGTTAATAGGAATCGGTGTTATTGTAGGGACATTTGTTGCGTTATGCACATTAGGAAGAGAAATTTATCAGCTGACTTATACCACGCCACTGAAAGAGCACGATTTGAAAATTTCTTTTTATGGAAGGCTTATAAAAGCCTATAAAGAAGAAAATCATTCAAAAATTGAGGAAATCAAAGCGTTAGGGAAGAAAAATAATTTTGACATGAATTTTAATTTCCAACTAGGAAAAGCGAAAGAAAACATCCTAGCATTTATTGAGCATAAGTGTACAAATAGTGGACGTAAAGTTGAAATCATAAATGATATAGTTTATTTTAAAGATCATCACACTATTGGGATTGATATTATTATTAAATTATTAGAGATACTTCTTGATAATGCTCTTGAAAGTGGAACAAATAAACCTATTATAATTAGAATTCGAGTGGATTTAGGAAATGTGAGAATGGAGATAAGTAATGAGTATCAAATGATTGCTCCTGATTCTATCAATCGTATGTTTGATAAGGGTTCTACTACGAAAGGAGCCGGGCGTGGATTTGGCTTAGATAATTTATATCGCACTGTTAAACAATTTGATGGCAAGATTATAACGAATCATGATTTTAATGAAATTGGTAATGCAGATTACTTAACTTTTTTCATAGAGATTTAAGCCAAAATGAAAAGGCCACTACATTTAATTTGTAGAGCCTTTTTTACGTTGAAGAAAATGTTCATCTTTTCAATGATTGTTTTAATAGTTTAGGAATTTTTTGTTCTCCCAAAAAAGCTAAGCTACGTGGATTGATCGGGATATTATCTGCATTATTCAATGCGCATTCTGCTAATTTTCTTGACATTGATTTTTTGTTTTCTATTAATTTCTTCATATCGCTCACTCTTTTTTGTTTTATTTTTTTAAAGAGTTTTGTAGTGCTTTTGGAACTTTCTGTTCTCCCCAAAAAGTTAAACTACGTGGATTGACAGGAATTTTTCCTGCATTATTTAATGCGCGTTCCGCTAATTTCGCTGAAATTGATTTTTTATTTTCGACTGACTTATTCATTCTACTCACTCCTCTTACTTAAAATCAAACAAAGTATACCATTTTTTGACATCCTTTTCAACATCTACCTATTGCTTTGTTAACAAAAATCTGATTAAAATCGCTTACTTTGTTGAAAGTTCGTTTTTGGAGGTCGAAATATACTTGACATTTGTTTTAAATGTGCATTTAATCATTTTATAGAAAAGCTATTGCATTATGCCGCAAAATACTCTAGACTGACATCATAGTAAATGTTTCATATAAAGTTTAGTAGTCGGGAAAGAGACTAAGGAGGCAAATGAATATGAGAAAAAAAGTAAATATAATGTCAAGCCACGAGGCTTCTTCAACAATATCATCATTAATTGCATTTAATGTTAATGATAAAATAAAAGCATTAAAAAATATTGATTTCAATGGACAAAAGGTGGTGATTGTCTCTCAAGAAATTCCGAGCTTGATAAGGCCATATCTTGATGAAGTGGCTATGGAAGAATTGAAATTCAAAGAACTGTCTGATTCTAGTAGGTTATTACACTACATTTTCTCGTGCCAAGAGGAAGGTGCTGTGGAGATCTTGAGGAACGTTGATGAAGTAAGACAAGAAGAAAAGGTATTTGATTACGTCGCAATCCTTCATGATGCTAATGGAACAGAACAAAGAAAGATTGTTAGGAAACTAAAAGAGTATAACAAAGATTTACAAATTATTTAACGATATTGAGATGATAAAAGACAAAATCGCCGATTATAGTGGTCGTGTGAATTTGTCTTTTTAATTCTGATTTAAGATATTATGACTTGGCTTATCCGTTTAAAATGTCTTAATCAGTTGTTTACTATTGGGCAATTGCTACACCTGATTGATCTTCTCACTAACCCAAGCAGTATTGAGAGAAGTTTCTAGAGTACTCGGACATTTTCCCTTACCATTTAACTCATCAACAATTGTTTGAATCAATGGCTGATGAACATGTTCAGGGTGTTTAGTAAGAAAAGTTTGCTTTTCATTGCCAGTTTCAAGAACAACAGGATCAGTGCCAAAGCAAGATAGTGTGATGCGACCTTTTGCACCAACAATTTCAATTTCATCTTTGTAATAACCTGCAACAAAACACCAATCTCCTGTCATGGCAATTCCATTTTCAAAAGTAAAGGTGGCGTTAATGGTGTCTTCTGGCGTGTAATAGCCTCCTTTATTTTTAGAGATAGCTTTAACATCGACAATGTCACCTAGCAAATAATTCATGATATCAAGCTGATGAACACCGACATCCATAAAAATACCACCGCCTGATGTTTCAGGTTGAACCCGCCAAGATTGATTTTTCATTTCCTCTTGGCTTGCTGGACGGTATAGACTAAGGTGAGCGAAAAGAATATCGCCGATTGCACCAGTGTCGATTAATGCTTTAACCTTATTAAATCGCTCATGGCTACGGCGGTAATAAGCTGCCCATGCTGGTGTGTTAGTTGCGTTAAAAGCTTTCATGATTTCTAGATGGTCAGCATAACTCATGGCAACAGGCTTCTCAATATAGCAAGGTATTTTCGCTTGTGCACATTTTAATGCATATTCCTTATGTGAACCCGGGGGTGTCGCAATGTAGATGGCATCAACCTGTCCATCAGCAATCATCTCGTCAATATGAGCATACACTTTCCCTACTTGATGACGCTTTGCATAACAGACGGCTTTTTCATAAGTGCGATTTGTCACACCATAAAGCATTGAATTTTCAGCTTTATAGAAACCTGGACCACTTTTAACCTCAGTCACATCACCTGTCCCAACCATGCCCCATCTGATTATTTTTGCCATTTCTCTATCATCCCTTCATTACAGTGTTAAATCAAATTATAAAGCATCTCTTGTATAAAGTAAATCTTTTTCGACCTTCTGAATCAAAGATTAATGATTTCTGTCGCAACATGCTGGACAAATCTCTCGTCATGTTCAACAAATATCATTGTCGGTTGATACACTAGCAACAACTCCTCAATCTGCATCCGAGATAGGACATCAATATAATTCAAAGGCTCATCCCAAACATAAAGATGGGCTTTTTCTAATAAGCTTCTTGCAAGTAAGACCTTCTTTTTTTGCCCTGCACTGTAAGAGGACATATCCTTTTCAAATTGGTCACGAGAAAAATCAAGTTTACGCAGGATGGTTTTGAAAAGTGTTAAGTCAATTCCTGAATCAGTCGCAAAATCATCTAGCTTACCAGTAAGAAAAGTCGCATCTTGTGGCACATATGAAATGATTAGTCCGCTGGCTGTGTACACAGTTCCGCTACTAGGCGTTAATTCACCTGTGATCAGTTTTAAAATACTGCTTTTGCCAGTCCCATTGCCACCGACTAGTGCTAAACGGCCACGTTCGATGGTTAAATCTAAGCCATTAAAAATTTCTCGCTTATTAAAACTCACACCGACATTTTCAAATCGTACATGCTGCGGGGTATGGAAGGTGAGCGGATGAATTTTTAAATCTTCCTTCTTCTCAATATTTTTCAACAGACTTTCTTTTTCAACAATTGCTTTTTCACCTCGCTGCTGGGTTGCCTTAGAACGCTTCATCATCCTAGCAGCTTGCGCACCAACATATCCTTTATCCCCAGCACCGATTTTACTTGCCTCAATCTTATCCGACCAGTCGGCCGTCCGGCGTGTGGCGACTTTAAGACGATTGATTTCCTTACCCAATTTAATATTTTGTGCCAACTCAAACGCATCCTGCCGACCTTTCTGCTCCCACCAACTAGAGAAATTCCCCTTTACAATTTCAATATTCATCTTATTAATGGACAACGTATGATCGCAACATGCATCTAAAAACGCCCGATCATGTGAAACTAAAATAAATCCACTTTTCCCTTCTAAATAATCAGCCACAACTTTCCGAGCGAAAGTGTCTAAATGATTGGTAGGTTCATCAATCAATAAAAAGTGATTCTCCTTTAGAAATAGCCCAACCAAAAGCACCTTGGTTTGCTCGCCATTAGACAATGTATAAAATGGTTGATATAAAACCCCATCATCGACTGATAACAACGACAGTTCTTTGCGAATTTGCCATTCTTGGGCACTGGGAGCGATCTCAAAAATAATATCAAGCACACTCAATGCTTCATCTTGAACAGAAAACGGAAAATAATCAAAACTCACATCTGATGAAATATACCCTCGATATTCAAATTCCCCCATCAATAATTTTAAAAAAGTTGTTTTTCCACGACCGTTCCGTCCACAAAAACCAAGCTTCCACTTGGTATCAATTTGTAGCGTTACATCTTCAAAAATCGTGTCATAACTCCCATCATAGGAAAAAGTTAAATTAGAAATCTGAATGGTTGACATATAAAAAACCTCCTTTAAGTCATCTTGTTTAAGCAACTAGCCCAACTATTTTATCTTACAACTTCACAACATGAGAGGCAATATTCCTTACAAACTGCTCGTCATGTTCAACAAATATCATAGTAGGTTGATAAGCCAATAGTAATTCCTCAATCTGCATTCGAGAGATAACATCAATATAATTCAAAGGCTCATCCCAAACATAAAGATGGGCTTTTTCTGATAGGCTTTTCGCAAGTAAAACCTTCTTTTTTTGACCTGCGCTGTAAAAAGACATGTCCTTTTCCAGTTGGTCATCAGAAAAATCAAGCTTGTGCAAGATGGTTTTAAATCGTGTTAAATCAATGTTTGAAGCAGAAGCAAAATCATCCAAAGAACCAGTTAAAAATGTTGTATCTTGAGGCACGTATGAAATGATGAGATCATCAGCCAGTTGTATGGTTCCAGAATGAGGGCTAAGTTCACCACAGATCAACTTCAAAATACTACTTTTACCAGTCCCATTACGCCCCATTAATGCAAGACGATTCCCTCGCATAAGGGTTAAATCAAAATCTATTAAAATATCACGCTTCTCATACTGAACCGCAATCTGATTTAACCTTAAAAATTGCTCTGCTTCGTGTTCAAGGGGATCGAGATCTAGATCTTCTTTTGCCTCCACATTTCTAAGGAGCATTTTCTTTTCTTCAATATGCTCAAGGATATCTCGTTCCTTTCGCTTCGCATCTTTTCTTAATCGAGATTCCCGAGAGCCAGGACTTCGGTAATGGCCAGCATAGTCATATTTCTCACCAACAAGTGTGTGTGCCCAAAACTTATTTTGACGAGCAGTCGCTTCCAAACCCTTAATTTCCTCACTCAACTTTTCATTTTGCATCCGTTCAAACTGTTCCTGACGAGCAGTCTGTGCCCACCAACTAGAAAAGCCGCCCTTAACAATCTCAATATTCGTCTTATTAATTGATAAAGTATGATCGCAACATGCATCTAAAAAAATGCGATCATGTGACACCAAAATAAACCCATTTTTACCTTTCAAATACTTTGCGACAACCCTCCTAGCATGACCATCCAAATGATTGGTAGGTTCATCAATCAATAAAAAATGATTTTCTTTCAAGAAGAGTCCAACCAAAAGCACCTTGGTTCGCTCACCACTAGACAAAGTGTCAAATGACTGGTACATAACATCTTCACTAACAGCAAGCAAGGATAATTCTTTACGAATCTGCCATTCTTGCGATTCGGGTGCAATCTGGGAAATCACGTCAATGACATTTAAGGTCGCATCTGTTATCTCAAAAGGAAAATAATCAAAATCAACATCCGAAATAATCCGCCCTCGATATTCAAGTTCTCCCAACAATAACTTCAAAAAAGTTGTCTTACCTCGACCATTTCGCCCACAAAATCCCAATTTCCATTTGGTGTCTATTTCAAAAGTTACATCCTTGAAAATGGTGTCAAAACTGCCGTCATAATAAAATGTTAAATTTGAAACTTTAATTGTAGCCATAAAAAACCTCCTGCAAAAGTTATTTGACGACTTATTTACATGATGCTAAAATAAGAAAGTCATTTTCATCAATGTCACAGCCTTCATAGAATTTGCCTTGCTCAATCAATGAAATATGCCTTTTAATATCAAAGTCTATTTTGAGCCAGTCGTTATAAAGAATGTCATCAAGATTATCTGGTTTTGCAAACCATCCCAATGCACCAATTTGACGCCACTTCATAAATAGAGGAATTTGTTTCAACCAAAATTCACTCAGCTGGTTAACAGATAAGTATCCTTTTAAGAAATGTTGGATCAATTCTTTTGCATAGGTATTCTGATCGACGATATGCTCTGGAATTCCCCACCATAGGGCATGATAGAGGGCAAGACCAATGTCCAGAGCGAACCAAGCGTAGGTGCAATCATCAAAGTCTAAAACATGAACTTCGTTTTCATAAATCAGAAGATTATGTGGATGCATGTCACAATGAATCAATCCGAAAGAATCTGAATCTCTTGGTAGTGCCAAAATCTCTCTATTGATGTCTTCTAGAAGCTTGGAAATGGTTGGAAGAAATTTAAAATCCTCAGGTAAATAATGATCATCTTCAAAACTCGGACGTTTAGTTGTGTTCATTGATGGTGTGTATTGTTTCGTCAAGGTATGTAGTTTCCCCATTGCTTTCCCCCAATTGAAAAAGAGCGTTTCATTCCACTTTGTCATATTATTTTTATTCCAAGATGACCCTAGAAGTTCGGTGAATAAACAAAGCTGATATCCTTTTTCGTCTATTTGAATTGTTTCTATTAATTTTGAGTTTTTTGATAACACTGGCACCGGAATTTCTATGCTATCTTTAAGAAATATCAGCCAGTCAATTTCCCCCTCGAGATATGAATAGGACTTTTCTGATACCCTTAAGTAAAAGTTTGCCCCTGATTTTTGCAACTTATATATTTCATTTGAACCACTTTGAATAGGCTCGGCATTTTTAATCTCGAAACCAAAGCAAATTGCTGCATATTTTAAAATTTTTTCCATAAAAAAACCTCCTCTAACATGTTAGAAGGAAGGGGGAATGCTGTTCTTCGATAAGCATGGCTAATCTTTAACTCGCATAAAAAGTTCACAAAAGGAGATCAAGCTTGACCAATTTCCATGATAAACATTAACCCTATTCTAACACAAACTAAGCTACGACAAAAGGTCGTGCAAAAAAATTATTTTGTTTGTCTAAAATAAGATTAATCAATCATGTGCTCACGCTCCTAGTTTAATATGGCTTATAGCATAGCATAAAATTGAATAGAATGCAAGAATTAATGTTATTTTTGTTGGCTTTTTTGCATGCATGTTGTATAATTGAAATGAATAAAAGCATTGGAGGCGATGTGTTGTGGCAAAAGAGTTTAACATTACAGGAACATGTATACCAAATGAACATTATTTGGTTAATATTGAAGAAAAACTTAAGCAAATTAAGGCAATGGTCGATAAACAACGTTATTTTACAATTAATCGTGGCAGGCAGTATGGAAAAACAACAACGCTTTCTCATTTAAGGCGTTTTTTAGCAGATGAATATTTGGTTATTCCCATGAGTTTTGAAGGGTTTGGTCATGATAGTTTTGCGAGTGAACGTATTTTTTGTCAAAAGTTTTTAGAAAATATCTCGCGTCTCCTTTTGATCACACATCCTTTAGAGCCTTATGCCTTGGAATGGGAAAACAAGGAAGCCATTGATTTTGATTTATTAAGTCGCCACATTACGAAACAATGTCAGCAAAAGAAAGTGGTACTGATGATTGATGAAGTAGATAAAGCGAGTAATTATCGTGTCTTTTTAGATTTTTTAAACATGTTGAGGAATAAATTCTTGGCAAGGCGAGATGGACTTGACTTTACCTTTCATAGTGTTATTTTAGCAGGTGTTTATGACATTAAAAATATTAAATTGAAGATGTTATCTGAAGGCACACATACTTTGACACAGGGAGAAAAAGAACAGAATTCACCTTGGAATATTGCCACAGCTTTTAAAGTAGAAATGGCTTTTTCACCGATTGAAATTGAAGGGATGTTAAAAGATTACGAGCAAGACCATGGAACAGGGATGGATTTGGATGCCATTGCTGGGGAAATTTATTTTTATACAAATGGCTATCCTGTTTTAGTTTCAAGCATTTGCCGTTATATGGATGAAGATTTAGAAAAACAATGGGATTTGGAAGGTGTAAAAGAGGCAGTTAGGCTCTTGGTGAGGGAGACTGATAATGAATTATTTAAAAGTCTATCACAAAATTTAGAGCGAAATGAAAATGTGCGTCAATTACTTTATGATATTTTGATTTTAGGTAGAAGACGTAGTTTTTCTAGCACGAATCCGACAGTTGATTTGGCTCATCGCTATGGCTACATCCAACGAGATACGGATCGTGTGAAAGTTTTTAATAAAATTTTCGAAATGGTTATTACAAATTATTTTATATCTAAAGATGAAGAAAAGATAGGTGTTATGTCAAATGGTGGATTAATTGCTGATGTGACGCGTCATGGACATTTCAATATGCAATTCTGTTTGGAACGATTTAAAGCACATTGGCAAGAATTATATAGTGAAAAAGATGAAAAATTTTTGGAAAAGCAGTGTCGAATGATTTTCTTAACCTATTTAAAGCCAATTTTAAATGGCGAGGGATTCTATTTTATTGAAACAGCACTAACAGATGATCGCCGAATGGATTTGGTAGTCATTTACGGTAAAGAGCGATTTATACTAGAGTTGAAAACTTGGAAGGGAACACTTTACAATGAAAAAGGGGTCGAGCAGTTGCTTGGATATATGAACAAGCTAAATGAGGAAAAAGGTTATTTGTTAACTTTTGATTTCAGAGAAGACCCTGAATTCATAGAATCCCAGTGGCGAGATGAAGGTGGAAAGTCTGTTTTTGAGGTTAGAGTGTAATTCTCGTTTGAGAGAGTTACATTTTTTGACGTGTACCACATTTTTTTGCAGACGATGATATTGATTTTGAAAAAAGCTAAACAGTGCTTAGCCAATTTTCCCCTTTAGCTTAAGTTGGTTGCACTATCTCGTTTTAATGCGAATTAAAAATTCTGATGAGCGTTGTTTTTATGAATTAATAATTTTTGAATTAAATTTTAGCACTCAACTTGACAGAGTGCTAATAATGTGATAGAATAGTGCTGTGCTAAAATGAAAATACTAAAAAGAAAAGGAGAAATCAAATGAACATTAACAAAATGACAGAAAAATTACAACAAGGCATTAGTGATGCTCAGAATCTAGCTTTAACGATGGGGCATCCAGAAATTGATACGCCCCATTTATTCCAAGCCTTCTTACAAGATGAGGGTGGATTAGTTTCGCGGATTTTTACAAAAGCAACCTATCCAATTACTGACATCAAACAAGAAATCACAGGGATTTTAAGGAGAAAACCATCGGTTAGTGGGGGAAATTCGCAACCGAATATTTCTGCTGATTTAAATCGTGTTTTGCTGAGGTCAGATGACTATGCTAGGGCGTGGGGAGATCAATATATTTCAGTTGAACATGTATTTTTAAGTTTGCTCGCAACCAACAATTATGATTTGAAACAGCTAATTAAAAAATTTGGAATTGTTGAGCAGAAAGTTAAAGAAATCATTTCAGAAATAAGGGGAAATTCTAAAGTCATGACGCAGAACCCAGAAGCAACTTACGAAGTGCTAGAAAAATATGGTCGAGATTTAGTGGCGGACGTGCGAGATGGAAAAATTGACCCTGTGATCGGACGAGATGAAGAAATTCGGCGTGCCACGCGCATTTTGTCTCGTAAAACGAAGAATAATCCAGTTTTAATCGGGGAACCAGGTGTGGGAAAAACAGCCATTGTGGAGGGGTTAGCTTGGCGAATTGTTCGAGGTGATGTGCCTGAAACCTTAAAGGATAAGGTTATTTTCGAATTAGATATGGCTTCACTTGTAGCAGGTGCAAAATACCGTGGTGAATTTGAAGAGCGTCTAAAGGCAGTCCTAAATGAAGTTAAGAGTAGTGAAGGGCAAATTATCTTATTCATTGATGAAATTCATAATATTGTTGGTGCAGGACGAACAGAAGGTGCCATGGATGCTGGCAACTTATTAAAACCACTTCTTGCTCGTGGAGAACTTCGTTGTATTGGGGCGACCACCTTGAAAGAGCATCGTGAATACATTGAGAAGGATCCTGCTTTAGAACGCCGTTTCCAGAAAGTCCAAGTTGAAGAGCCGACAGTAGAAGATACCATTTCTATTTTGCGTGGGTTAAAAGAACGCTTTGAAGTCCACCATCGCGTCAGCATTTCGGATGCAGCCATTGTCGCAGCAGCCACGTTATCAGACCGCTATATCACAGATCGCTTTTTACCAGACAAAGCCATCGACTTAATTGATGAAGCCTGTGCAACCATTCGGACAGAGATTGACTCATTACCGGAGGAATTAGACCGAATTCAGCGGCGGTCGACCCAATTAGAAATTGAAGAGGCAGCCCTTAAAAAAGAGGAAGACGAGAACAGCAAAAAACGCCTCGCATTGTTACAAGAAGAACTTAGCAACTTGAAAGATGAGCTAAATCTGATGAGACTGCAGTGGGAACAAGAAAAACTAGCCATTCACGGGGTTGCAGATTTAAAAGCTGAACTTGAAACGACAAGACGCCAATTAGAAGAAGCCCAAAACATCGGGAATTATGAATTAGCAGCCGAGTTGCAATATGGTGAAATTCCGAAATTGGAAAAGCAGATTACCCAAGCAGAAGCAGCCAACGAAATGAACGGTAGCCAAGACAAACGCCTTCTAAGAGAAAACGTCCGCGATGAAGAAATTGCCGATATCATCTCCAAATGGACAGGCATCCCAGTGTCGAAATTGGTGCAAGGAGAACGTGAAAAATTACTCCACCTTAAAGAGGACATCCGCGCCCGCGTTTCAGGACAAGATCCAGCCATTGATGTGGTAGGCGATGCCATCATCCGAGCTCGCGCAGGCATCAAAGACCCACACAGACCTATCGGTTCATTCCTATTTTTAGGCCCAACCGGGGTAGGAAAGACAGAATTGGCTAAAGCTTTAGCAGAATTCCTATTTGATTCAGAAGATCATGTGGTGCGAATTGACATGAGTGAATATATGGAAAAGCACGCTGTTTCAAGACTCGTCGGTGCACCACCAGGCTATGTAGGTTACGAAGAAGGCGGTCAACTAACAGAGGCCATCAGACGTAAGCCATACTCCATCGTCCTCCTAGATGAAATCGAAAAAGCCCATCCAGATGTCTTTAACATTTTGCTCCAAATCCTCGATGACGGACGCATTACCGACTCACATGGACGCACTGTTGATTTCAAGAATACCATTATCATTATGACTTCTAACATCGGCTCACAAATCCTGTTAGAAGAAACAGATTTTTCCAAGGCAAAAAGCCAAGTGGAAGGGGTATTGCGTGATTATTTTAAACCAGAACTCCTCAACAGAATCGACGAAATCATCACATTTAACCCGCTATCACCAGATATCATTTTCCTGATTGTTGATAAGTTTATCGAATTACTCAACAATCGCTTAAAAGATGATCGCATTGTCATTAAGCTAACTGAAGCGGCACATAAATTCGTTGCAGAACAAGGCTTCGATCCTGTTTATGGGGCGAGACCACTAAAACGATTTATCCAGCGTACCATTGAAACGAAAGTGGCGCATGCCATTATCGCTGGGGAGATTGTGGTCGATACAGAAGTGCTTGTTGATGTGGTTGATGGGGAAATTGTTTTAAACACAGGGGTTAATCCTTAAAAAGAAAAGTGCTGATGTTCATCCATAAATGATGAAGCCATCTAGCACTTTTCATATTCTCTAAGGTAATCTCAAAATGGTTAAATCGCCTCGTCTCATCCAACCATCATGAGGGTGTCCATTAACAGTCACACGCACATGATACCAACTACCAACACGCGCTCTGACAGAAACATTGGCATTTCTAGGAACCGTTCGTAATCGATTATAACCTGAAGCAGGACCACTCCTCAAAGCAGCACCTCCATCTCTCGTTACTTGACGGGTTTGGTTGCGATTTTCAATTTGCTCTGTTCTCACCCATCCACGTAATGTCCCATTGTTATGACGGAGGCGGATTTGAGACCAGCCATCTGTGGTACGCTGGACAATCATTAATTGTGAATGGCGTGGAAGCAGATGGCGAACACTTGAACCTGCATTTGGTCGCGAATGGACAGCTACATGATCTACAATTGTGCGACCAGGGCGTGCGCCATCTTCAATGCTTAAATCGCGATTGCGAATCCAACCCGTATGTCCATTCACTGTTACACGTGACCAGCTTGTGGCACGGCGGGTGATGGTGACTCTCTGACCGCGTTGTACACGTGTCAAACTTTCATGACTAGAACTACGCCCTGCACGAACATGGGCATTGTTTGTGGTCACGACTGCATTGACACGGGTATATGAAACTGCATTTTGTCTGAGCCAACCAGTTGTGTCATTAACAACCACACGATACCAAGATCCTGTTCGACCTGTAATTCTCACATCAGTACTGCCACTGATTGTGCCAATCGTTGGATAACTTGAACTTGGACCTGTGCGGAATGTTGCACTTCTAATGGTTACACCAGGGCGGCGCATGCTAGTGATTTGGTAAGGGGCAGAAGTGGGCGTTTCGGGTTGGATAAAGGCACAGCTTGTTCCTGTTCCGACACTACTACTAAAGGTTTGGGTTGCCATTCGGTTAAATACACCGATCCCGATCGTACGATGATTGGGATTTAAAAGATTGTCTCTATGGGCTGGTGAATTCATCCATGCGTTCATAAAAGCTTGTGCAGATGGATGGCTGTGCCAAGCTAAATTTTCACCACTGAAAGTAGCATCTGAAAATAAGCTGGTCATATCCCAAGGCGCACCATATATTGGATTGTGATGGGAAAAATAATCCAAGTCATTCATATTTTGTGACTTAAACCTTGCAGCTCTAAATAAATCATAATTGATTTCAAGTGGGTGAATATTTCGATTCACTCTTTCAGCATTAACTAAATTGAGTATTTCTCTCTCAATATCACTAATGTCACCTGTTTCGCAATAATGGCTTTTCCAAGCTGCTAATTCTGCAGCTGTGAGTGTTTGATTGGGGAGGGGCATAGAAGGATTCCAATTGGACGACCTATTCTCTAAAGTTGCGATCTCTTCAAATACTAATTCATCTATTTCGGCTTCTGAAATACTGGAAATATCAAAATCTCCATTTGTGCCATTTTCATGGGAAAATACAATAAATACTGGAATAAAAACCGTCAAGCACAAGATAAATGCCAATGACGTTTTTGCTAACTTACTAAACATAATAACACTCCTTTAAAGAACCCGTCTACATTATACAACATTTTCACTTGTTTTAATAGAGTAGAAACTCAAAAAAAATACCCAAATCAATTCAAAATTACCCCTATCACTCATTCTTATCCTTAATCTTTAGAAAACCGACTTTGAAGAACTTGAAAAGCACGCATAATTTGCCGAAATTTGCACAAACTTTTTTATATAGATTTGCTTTACCAAAGAGGAGTTTTTAATATGAATTGGAGATTTTGGAACAAACGCTACTACATGGCAACGGGCTATATTTTAATACTTATCCTTGCTGTTATCACCTACTGGAAGTCCTTTGACAACCCTCGTACTTTTACCATCATGCCACTCTTATGGCCGTTCATCATCGGATTATCTCTTGCATATCTTTTAAATTTTCCTTTACGACTGTATGAAAAAAAGATTAAAAAACGCACCTTGTCGCTAACGCTGGTTTACGCAACAGTCCTGCTATTAATTCTGGGCTTTTTGGGCTTTTTAGCACCACAAGTCAGTGATGCAATGGGGCATTTTATTGAGGAATTTCCTGATTATAGCGAACAAATTATCACGCAAACAAAAGTCCATCTTTCTAATTTTGATATCACAGAAAATCACGTAGACACCATTGAAATCAGCATGAATGGTATGATTGACCGATTTGTAACCTTCAATCAGAATCTAGTTCCTCGCATGATGGATCATCTGGTTGTTATTGGTGAAACATTAACGCATATTGCCTTAGGCATCGTCTTATCCATCTATATCCTCGCTAAAAAAGAAACGTTACATCGACAGTTCACGTCATTATTAGTCGCCTTTATTGGAGAAGAAAAGTATGGTGTGATAGTGAAATGGAGCAGAAGAGCCAATCAGATTTTTGCCAAATTCTTTGCTGGAATGGCACTCAATTCCCTTATCGTTGGGATATTTACAACCGTTATGCTCTTTGTTTTCCAAATTCCATTCGCCATTCTTGTGGGATTTATTGTTGCACTCACTAACATCATCCCCATCTTCGGGCCACTTATTGGTGCGATTCCGTCGGCCATTATGATTTTCTTTATCAGTCCAACAAAAGCACTTATATTTACCGCACTTATTCTTGTTATTCAGCAAATAGACGCGAACATCATCACGCCTAAAATTTTAGGTGATAAAATCGGTATTGCGCCAATTTGGGTGTTGGTATCCATCTTAGTTTTCGGCTATTTCTTTGGACTTTTAGGCATGGTGATTGGTGTTCCCATTACAGCTTTAGCCATGGAAATCACTCGTGAATTGGTCGAAGGGAGAAATCGTCTGAGAAATCGGCAAAAAAGCGTATAAAATGACAGCCAACCAAGCATAATAACCGTACGAAGCTAAAATGGAAGTGAAATGATGAAGAAACGAATTGAAACACCAAGAATCAGATGGTCTTACGTGGTGGCCATCCTTATTATTTTATTCTTTGCGACCATCCGCGCGAGGGCTAACGTTCCTGATTTAAGTGAAACCGAAGCCCGAATGAAAATTTACGAAGAATTCGCCTACGCTTCAGGTTTACCATGGTACGAAATTGCAGCCATTGACCAATATGAACGCAATATTGCAACATTTAGAGATGAACCAGAGTTAAGTCTCACTTATGAACATATTTCAATCAAATTCCCACCAAGTATTTGGTCAGGGGCAGGCGCACCAGTTGAATATGAAACCTGTCCCAATAAAATCGGGTTGTTTGGTGGTATCGGTCGTGATGGAGATGGGGACGGAATAGCAGACATTAACAATCCTCAAGATGTGATGTACACCATGGTTGAATATCTGCATGCTTATAACAATTTCGAAGCGGCTGTCAGTGCTTATTATCAAAATGAAGATGCTGTAAGAATCATTCTTGGGATTGCTAAATTGTTTGAACATTTTGGAACCATTGAGCTGGAGGAACGTGCATTTCCAATTTCAACGTGGTACAATTATAGCTATGCAAATGGTTATGGTGCTGCCCGTGGGTGGGGCGGTAGGCGAGCACATGAAGGCATTGATATCTTTGCTAGTTATGGCACGCCGGTGACTTCAACTGCTTATGGCATTGTCGAGATTGTTGGATGGAATGAGTATGGCGGTTACCGCATTGGGATTCGTGATATTTATAATACTTACCAATATTACGCCCATCTCCAAGGCTTTGCTGACGGGATTGAAGAAGGTACCATCGTTGAGCCTGGGCAGGTTATTGGCTCAGTTGGGTCAACGGGGTATGGGCCGGAAGGAACAAGCGGAAAGTTTGACCCTCATTTGCATTTTGGGTTGTATAAATTTGATGGACGTCGGGAATGGGCGTTTAATCCTTACTCCCATTTGTTGAAGTGGGAATAATATTAAGAAAGTTGGAGTAGAAAGCTTCAACTTTTTTTGTCGCTTATTAATAAAATTCTTTAAAATTGCCACAATTTTGCCAAACATATTTCGGGCTAATGTGTTATAATGGATAATAGGCAAGTTGAATTTTAGAATTTCTTAAGATTTTTTTGCAGTTTTAAATAAGAATTTAATGCTATACTTGGGATGAGGGGAATTAAAAAGGAGGCGATCGATGATGCGCGAGCTAACTAAACATGCTGTTGAAACATTCTATCAAGATGATTTGAAACACCGCTTAAAAGAAGCGTTTAATACTTTAATGTCCGAGATGAAGGGGCTTCCTGATGAAGTCTATCACCAATATGCAACTAATGCGTTAAAAAATTTGATTCAACTTTCAGCTAAAGGGGTATCCGATTTGAATGTGGTGATTACTGAGTCTTTAAACGATTCGGAAGTTTTATATGCCAATTATGAGGAAGATCTTAAAGCGATAAAAGTTTTAGATGAAATTGCCTTGGCAAAAAAATATGAATTGGAAACCTATTATGAGGAATATCGGTTGAAAAAAGCAGAGTATGAACGTTTCAGGCAAGAATATGATGAAGAGAAAGGGATGGTAGAACAAGATGAAATTGAAAGTTCGACACCTCCTGAATCAGATGAGGAAATCGTTGAAAGGGAGGATGAATCTCATGAATGAACCGATCGAACCAATGGATAATGAAGAAGTAGAAGTAGAGGATGAGCAGCAAATTCCTTTTATTGATACGCCAATTGGTAAAAAACTTTTATTTGCAGGAATTTTTATTGTATTTTTCATTACCTTCCACTTCATATCACCGCTTTTTTCACGAATCCAGTGGGATCTTTTCCCAGAATCCATTTACTTGTTCGGTAGGATCCCAGTTAATGGCACCTACTTTTTCGGATTTTTATTAGGTCTCCTTATTTCCTATTTGTTTGCATACCGTCTAGCGTTATTGGAAAAAATTGGAAAAGTTTTAAGCTTATTTATCATCTCTTTCTTAGCACTGTTTATTACTTTTCACTTTCTTGCACCGGCACTTTCTATTCAAGCATTAGATAGATTTCCAGAAACTGTCTATCTGTTCGGCAGAACCATCAGGTCAAGTTATTTTTTTGGCTTGGTCATTTCAATCCTATTAACAGTGCTCTTTATTTTCTATCCAAGCAAAGTAAAAGCAATGCTCAGATTTTTCTTTTCATTCTGGGGCTTCAAAGCCGCCTTGTCTATTGTCGATATTCTGATCTTTAGAAATCTGCTTAGAGCAAGTGATGCTGATAACTTTACCATGTGGACCATTCCCTTATTATTTGCCTTCTTAACCAACTTCTTGCCATTTTTCTTTGCAGTCGCTTTTAAAACCCATCAAGAGGGCTTTGAAGATAAGCAAGAAGCAGGGCGAGTGAAAAAAGTTTCACCTCTTAGAGAAAAACTTTCTAAAACTAAAACAACCTCCGACAACCGTATGAAAAATGCTTCTCGCACTTTTTTAATCACAGCGAGCCTCCTCTTACTTGCTACTGCTTGGCTGATTACCAATCAAAGATGGATTCAAATGAACCAAAGTCTCCATGAAAGTCTCGCGCATTTTGAAGATATGGGGCCTCACACCATTCTTGTTGATGGCACGCGGTTTTATATTGAAAATCCACCACTTGACGAGCTGCCACCATTTGCTGTGATGCAAGATTTTTGGCATTTAAACGAAAGTGGTCATCCAGTTTACGGTCGTTATCAACAATTTCTGATCGATTTTACATTGCTAGTCCTACCATTACTTCTGATTTTTGTGACCATGTTAGCATCCTACTTTAACGTATCCTATAAAATCACCAATAAATGGTATGAAATGTTAGAAGAAATCACCGATCGAAAAAAGAAAAAAATGCGCCTTGCTTTAGATGAATACGAAGAAGCACGAGAGCATTATGAGGCAGTTAAACTCCAATATGAACAAGAACAAGCAAAAAGAGACAGTGCCATGAGAAAGCTTCAGGTTTTGCTAGGTGCACCTGCTGAGGCACCATTAAGTGATGTGACAACCTTCGAAAAAGAAATACGCCAACAGATATTAGATAATGCATTGCGCACCACTTTAAACTCCTATGACACCCATCTCTATAACCTAGATGCATGGATTTTAAACGACCTTGAAATTTTCAAATCAAAAATGGCAACTGGCCATCAAGAAATCACCGTAAAGCAGGCTGTTTTAGAGATTGATTTGCATGAAATTATTGGAAATTATAACCAAACAGTTGAACCGATTAAGCAATTTGATACAACAGAGAAGACAGAAGCTCTCATGTTGCGGTTGAAAATGATGAACAAAGTTAACAATGGGGAAGTAGGAGTACAAGATGATGAATAAAAAAATAACCACATTGGTCACACTCAGTCTACTTTGCTTGCTACTTGTAGGATGCGGCAATGGTGGAACAACCAATACCGAACGACGTCAGGCAGCTGGTGGGGATCATCAAAGTAGCAACAACAGCAATGAGGTAGGAGCTCAAGGGAATCATAATGACCGACGCGAAGCGAGAAATTGTCAACCTGTAATTGACACTGATGAATTAATCAATTTAGTTGTCATTGTAGGGAACCGGGCAAACACATCCGAAATTCCACATGGCAGTGTAGTGGATGATATGTTCTGCAATTTAGTAGGAAGGACTTTTGAAATTTCAAATCTAGAAGCCCAAGGCAACATCGCCTTCATCATCAGTGATGGCAATCCAAGCCGTGTAGAAATTTTGGGTCAAAATGGCAGACCAGCTGACTTAAGTGTGTCAGCAAATAATTCCTATATGTTAAATAACCGCATCAGCAACACCATTAGCAATACCATCCTCCCTTTTATAGATAGTGAACATTTACGTGCCCAGAGTCCAGAGGCTGATCTTTTCGAAGCCCTCCATGTAGCGAGCCGTGTGCTAAGGGATATGGATCCCAGCAGAGAAAATCATCTGTTAATTATCGATTCAGGCATTACCACCACAGGTCATCTTGATATGAGAGAATTCAACATTTTAGAGCCAGGTGTTTCGGCAGAAATTACCAATCGCCTAAATGAAGCTAGCCTGTTACCAGATTTACGTGATGTGAACGTCTCATTCTTTAACATCGGAGGCGTTAGCGCACCACAAGCCATCCTTTCAGGCCCTGTGGAAGGTGCATTGATGACATTTTGGAATCACATTATCCAACATTCAGGTGCCAATATGCTACATTTGCAAGGCCGAAGTGAAGGTGGCAATCCGCGACAGGTTCAAGATGGTTATCCTTTTGTTTCCATTGTTGAGTTTGATGCACCTGTGCTGGATTTAAGTGATTTGAGAAGTGAAATATTTTCCGCCCAAAGTCTCGGTTTTCTAGGGGATCAGAGTGAGTTTATTGACGATGCCACTGCCAGAGCTGTTATAGCTACAACCGCTGAAACATTAGCACCTTTTCTAGAAAGTAACCCGAATCATACGGTCTATATTGTCGGTTCACAAGCGGTAGGTCCTAATAACAATACCACTGAATATCAGCTCTCTTTAGATCGTGCCCAACGGGTGAAGGATTTACTGGTTTCAGAATTCGGTTTACCTGAGGCACGCTTGAGGGCCATTGGTGCAGGAACAACCACTTTGAGTTGGCGGAATACAGATGAATTTGCAGGTGGTCAGTGGGATAATGACTTGGCAGAGCAGAATCGGGTTGTGGCGATTATCCCTTCCACTGCTGAAGAGATGTGGGAGCTTAGGGGTCAAGGGTTGGTGGATTAGGTTAGAAAGAAGGTCTTATCACTACTGTGTACAATGCCAGAGTTTGAGATCTTTTTTTGTTTTTGTTTCATAGTAACGACATTATTTAATTAAATATGCCACAAATAACCCTAATATGTTTACAAGATTTTTTGAAATGAAAATCTTGTCGATTTGTACGATAAAACCGTTGACAAAGAGGGTGAAAACATTTAGAATTGGGGTAAACAATAATTGTAAGAGGTGGCGTGTATGATGGAAATTAATGTTATGGTTGTTGATAACTGTAGTAAAGAGATTGAGAAAACGAAACAGGCACTAAAGGTAGTGAGTGAACTACCAGAATTGAAGCGTATTAAATTAAACCCTACGACATTTTCAAACCCGATAGATGCTGCAGCAAGTAAGAAAAAATTTCGTATTGCACTTATTGAGATAGAAATGTCACAAATGAGTGGATTTGAATTAGCTGCGATATTGAAGAAAAAGCAGCCAGAGTGTTTGATTATTTTTTTGACGGAGCAGATTGAATCTTATAGAATGATTGACAAAGTGCGTTACAAAGTGCGTAGTTATGGTTATTTGTTGAAATCTGATGAACAGGTGCTTTTCAATGAAATGATAATACGTGCGGTCGATAAATTTAGAAATGCCACAGCAATCAGAGTAAAAAAGAATTCTGAAGCAAAAGTGTTGAGGAAAGTGGATATTTTATATGCTCAACCGCTTTCGAACGGTTGTGCTATATTCGATATCCATGGTAATGAGTTTGAAAGTCGATTTCGTTTAAAAAAGCTAGAAACCGAAGTACCTGAAGGGTTGTTTTTTAAATGTTATCAGTCTTTTTTGGTGAATTTAGAATACTGTCATAGCTTGGACAAGGATAATAGAGTCATCATTTTAAAAACCGAGGCTGTGACGAGAGAAATACCAGTTTCATATAAAAAATTATCTGAAATGAAGCATGCAATGGAAAATTATCGTTTAAAAAAAGGTGAGGACTAATACTCCACTGCTGAGGAGATATGGGAGTTTAGGGGGGGGCAGGGGTTGGTGGATTAGGTTAGAAAAGAAGGTCTTATAGCTACTATGCAAAGTGCTGGAGTTTGAGATCTTTTTTTGTTTTTGTTTCAGAGTAACGACAAAAATTTAAAAAATATGCCATGAATGGCACTAATATGTTTATGATATTTTTTGAAATAAAAATCTTGTCGATTTGTGGGATAAAACCGTTGACAAAGAGAGTGAAAACATTTAAAATTGAAGTGAAACAATGATTGTAAGAGGTGTGTAAGATGGAAATTAATATTATGGTTATTGATAGTTGTAATAAAGAGATTGAGAAAGTGAAGCAAGCACTAGATGCAGCAAGCAAACTATCAGAATTGAAACATGTCAATTTAAATCCTGTGACATTTTCAAATTCGATGGATGCTGCAACAAGTAAGAAAAAATTTCATGTCGCACTCATTGAGGTAGAGATGTCACAAATGAGTGGTTTTGAATTAGCTGCGATATTGAATAAAAAGCAACCAGAGTGCTTGATTATATTTTTGACAAATCAAATGGAATCTTATAGAATGAGTTACAAGGTGCGTACTTATGACTATTTGTTGAAGTCTTTTGAGCAGGCGATTTTCAATGAAATGATGATAAGTGTGGTCGGCGAATTTAGAAGTTTCGGAGCAATAACAGTAAAAAAGAATTCTAAAGCAGTAAAGTTGAAGCATGTGGATATTTTGTATGCTGAACCTTTTGGAAATGGTAGTACTGTATACGATATACATGGTAATGAGTTTGATTATCAGTTTAGTTTAAAAAAGTTAGAAGCTGAAGTACCTGAATGGTTGTTTTTTAGATGTCATCATCATTTTTTGGTGAATTTAAAATACTGTAATGGATGGGACAAGGATAAAAGAATCATTATTTTAAAAGCCAAGACTGCAACGAAAAAAATAATGATTTCAAATAGAAAGTTGACTGAAGTGGAGCATGCAATTCAAAATTATCGTTTTAAGAGGGGTGAGAACTAATCATGTGATCCCCGAAAAATGTACTTTTCAAATACATCGGGGTTATTTTTGTTTGGCAAGATATCATTTTGAAATAAAAATAGCTTCCTTATTCATAAGTTTGGTAACCAACGCTTTTGAAATAGCTGTATTGTGTCGAGACGAGGAACAGTATGTAAAAATGGTAAGAATAAGCTCAAATTTGGGATTTCGATAACACTTATCACTTAGTTACATACACTTATCACTTTTTCAGTGTAATATTATTGCTTTAAAAGTATTTTTGTGCTACCATGGGGTTACAAAAGGCACTATTAATTTTCAAATTTTGCAGTTTGGAGATATATGTGAATGGAAGGGAGGAAGTATGATGATTGAGAAATGCTTTTGGCAACCGCTCTGGGGCTTTGGTTAACTGCGCGCCTTAAAATTTACCCTATTTGACAGAAAGTGTTTGCGCTGATACGAGTAGATTGGATAGAAGGCGAGCGAAAATTTTAAAAGTCGGAGGAAGATGGTTATGAAGAAAATGTTAAAGAAGGTTACATTTATTTTAATGGCGGCAGTGATGTTATTTACAGGTGTGAATGTTTTAGGTCGTGAGACAAGGAATCCTGCACCTATGCCGATTTGGAGAGTGGCGGTGGGTGGGAACACCTATTTAAGGAGAATAGATGTTTCTGGACCAGGGCCAGTCCTTGGGAGTATTAGACAAAATGCGAGAATTGCTCAAGTGCCAGGTGTAGGATTAGAAGTTTATCAAACTTGGACTTGGATAGGAGGGCGAGCATCGGGAACTAACGCACAGATGAACGGAATGCAAGAGGCTAACTACTATATTTCTACTTCTCAACTACAAGTACATCCGAATTATGCTCATTTACAGAGTGGAACAGTCTGTAATATTCAGCGTGGCGATGGTACGCCTACTTCAGTAAGGGTTTCACCATACCGTGCTACCGATGGAACCATTGGAACAAATGCAACGTTTCGTCGGACAGGAGCTACACCGAGGCGAGTTGGTGATTTTACTTGGCATTTGGGAGTAATAGGAGGAGCATCAGGGGTGAATGGTCACAACGGCTGGAATAATCGACTAATGTGGGTGGCGCATACACGACTACCGAGCCAGTGTCGTTAACTCTTTGTATTTAAAGTTAATATTTTAAATCTGATGCTTTTTGTGTCAGATTTATTCTGTTTTAATAAGGATTTGAATTAAAGGAGATTTTTCGATGAAAAGAATGACGATATTAATTGCTGGACTTTGTTTATTTTTATTAGGTGCATGTAGTTTTGACGATAATAATTTTGGAACAGTCGAAACTGGTTCTGGAACTCCTGAGATTGGAATGACCATGCCAATAAATAATGATGAAATAAGAGATATTTTAATAAATTTAGAATCAATTTCTCGCTTGATTATACATGGTGAATGGAATAACGAACAAAACAGGTGGATTAATGAACTTAGACTTATTGATGTAATCACAGGAGATATGATAGCTAGTTATGAATTTGGTGTTGAACATCAATTTTCCGAACCTGTAGACTTAGGAAATGGATACTTTGCAGTTGATGTAGGGATAATAGACTTTGCAACTTGGGAAACTACTGGTAAAAAAGTAATCATTTTTAATGGTTTTTTAGAAGTGGTTGACGTAGTTTTTTATGATACTGATAAAATACTAGCTTTACATTTGGGGTTTTTGCAATTTGTAGAAGGAGAACTCATTGCATATACGTTAGAAGCAGGAGATGGGACATTCGGAGAAATATTGAACCCTGTTAGATATAACTTACATACTGGAGAGATTGAAGTTCTTGCTGAAATCAATGAGTTTATACCAAACATGCATCAATTTGTTGGAGATAATCAGATTTTTGTGTCTACTTTAGTCGAACTGTGGGATCAGGGACGTATTATCACTAGGTATGGGATAGTTGACTTAGATATAGAAGAAACTCATTTCTTTGAAAAAGAGGACTTTGTTTATGGTCATTTCGACTTTCGGGATGCCCAAGTGTTGATGAGTGAAAGTCGTTCGATGGGTTCTCCAGTAATTAGTAAAGTAGTTGTATTTAATGTGGAAGCCATGTCAAGTAAAAGTGTTGCTTTAGAGGGAGAAGAGAGCCACTGGACGTACCTTTCTTATGATGCTAATTACATAGTGACTATCAATGAAGAGGCTTCCCTATTTAGGAAGTATGATTTTAATGGTGTAGTTGTAGCTGAAATAGAAATTGAAATTCCATTAGAGGTTGCTGATTCCGAAAATTATCTAAATTATCCTGATGCGTGGTTTGGAAATTCTTTTGAAATCATTCCAATTACAGAACAAATCTATGCCATTTTTACGACTTCTACTTTCGGGATTCCGATGTGGATTGAAATTACAGAGCATTCTAGTCAATTGGTGGTTTTACCATAGGAGGATTTACAAATGAACACATTTAAAAGAGCAGTAGTCAATGTTATACGCCAGCCTGTTAAAAGTTTATCTTTACTATTACTAGTCACTTTACTAGGCGGAATTTTGTTAAGCGGAATTTCCATGGCTCGAGCAATGGCTGTTACAGAGGAGCATTTGTTGATGCAAGTGCCTACAGTGGCAACGCTTATTTACGATGGCGGATGGAGCAGTAGATGGGAGCAACCTACGAGAGAAGAGATTCAGTCGGTGGGGAATTTGCCTTATGTTAGAGCATATGACTTTACAACACGCACGTTTTTCTTTAATCAAGAACTGGCTTGGGCCAATCCCATGCCATCTGATCTTTTTCACATTTTGGGGGTGAATAATCCCAATATCGGGGATTTTGAGTCAGGCACATTATCACTTCTTGAAGGAAGAACCTTTACCCAAGAGGAAATAGAGAACGATACTTTAGTGATGGTTATTCCAAGAAATATCGCCATTGTGAACGATTTAACCATTGGCTCTAAGTTGAGGTACCAAATTTAGCTCATGATTATAGATATAATGACTGGTCGGACAGGTTTAACGAAAACTTTATCCTTGACAGTCGAATTTTAGAATTTGAAATCATTGGTATTTTTGGTTCATATTTTCCTGATGAGATGGATGCACTTATTCCCTTTGCTGAACCAACTATTTTCTATGTTCCTTTTGGTGTGGCAGAAGGGATGATAAATTTTGTTTCGGAAACTATGCTTGAAGCTGACGAGGCATTTTTTCGCGGTATTGGACAAGGGATACTACAGGAGGTGGCCTTCTTGGAAACACTGTTTATCCTCAATAGTCCCCGTGATTTAGAGGCATTCACTGTCGCAGCAGAGGAATTGGTACATGAGGATTGGCGGGTAATTGGAATAGATGAATCGGTATTTACACCTGTGATTATCTCTATGGACATGGTGTTGGAGCTTGCGGATTCAATTCAGCTAGGTGCGGTTGTTGCTTCAATTCTCATCATAACTTTGGTTTTACTTTTGTTTTTACGTGATCGTCGTCATGAAATAGGTGTTTACATGGCTTTAGGTGATAAGAAAGAAAAAGTTATGCTTCAGGTTCTAATGGAAGTAGGTATTATTTCTATTGTTGGGATGATTTTCGCAGTTATTGTTGGTAGTGGATTGTCTACCTTACTATCCAACCATTTGTTTGAACAACACCTGATTGAACAATTAGCAGAACCATTTTTCGGAATGGGAAATTTTCCAATTCAATTGACTATTCACATCCCATGGCAAATGACGGTTGACGAAGCACTAGCTTTGCTTGACGTTTCACTAAGCGGAGAGATAATTTTCAGATTTATACTTATAGGAATGTTTGTTATATTAACTTCAACAATTATCCCCATCTGGTACGCAACGAAGCTAAAACCAAAAGAACTTTTATTACAGGGAAAAATTGGGTAGTAATAACCATGAAATCGTTAGGTTATAAGCGAAACAAAATTTCCTAAAAAGTGAAGGAGAAAAAGATTTTAAATCTGATGCATTGTATCAGGTTTATTTTACTTAAGGTTGAAGGAGATTTTTCGATGAAAAGAATGAGGATATTTATTGCTGGATTTTGCTTAACTTTATTAGTCGCATGTAATTCCAGTGATGATAATTTGAGAACTACTGGAACTGGTTCAGGAACTCCTGAGATTAGAATGACCGCACCTCTAGATGACGAAATAAGAGATGTTTTAGAAAATCTGGATCCTATTTTTCGTTTGACGAGAAAATCAGAATGGAGCAATGAACGAAATAACTGGATAAATGAACTTCTATTGATTGATGTGATAACTGGTGATATAGTAGCCACTCATGAAGTTGAGGTTGGATACAGCTTTTTTGAACCAATAGATTTGGGAAATGGCTATTATATTATTGAGATGGCATCAAGAGATGATGAATCCTTAGAATATATGATTGTTATACTTGATGCTATGTTGAACATTGTAGATACGGTTTTTTATGACATTGACTTGGTATCTCCTTTACATGTAGGTTTTTTCAAGTTTACGGAGGGAGAGTTGATTGCTTATGCGCTAGAAATGTGGGATGAGGTACCAGTTGGAAATTTGAATCCAGTTGCCTTTAATTTACATACCGGTGAGATTGAAATCCTTGCTGAAGTTGATGAGTTTATATCAAATATGCATCGCTTTGTCGGTGAAAATCAGATCTTTACAACACAACTTATTACATTATGGGATCAAGGACGCATTACCACCAGTTATGGAATTATTGACATAGAAACAGGGGAAACTCATTTTTTTGAAAAAGAGGATTTTGGATATGGGAATATAGATTTTCATAGTAAACGAGTGTTGATGAGCGAACGTCATTCGATGGGGCCTGCATTAATAAATGAAGTTCTTATATTTGAGATCGAAACCATGACAAGTACAAGTGTGATTTTAGAAGATGAAGAAAGTCACTGGGCACGATTTTCTTATGATGGAAATCATATTATGACCATTAATGAAGAAGCATCTGTGTTAAGAAAGTATGATTTTAATGGTGTAATTATTGCTGAAATAGAAGTGGAAATTCCATCAGTCGTTACTGCCTCAGAAGATTATGCCAACGATCCAAATGCGTATTTTTGGCAGACTTTTGAAATCATTCCGCTAGCAGAGAACGTATATGTGATCTTCACAATTTCAACGTTTGGTATCCCTATGGGGATTGAAATTTCGGAGTATTTTAGTCAGATTATCGTTTTACCCTAGGAGGTCTTCAAATGAACACATTTAAAAGAGCGGTGGTTAATGTCATTCGTCAGCCCATTAAAAGTTTGTCGTTATTGCTATTGGTTATGCTGCTAGGTGGGATCTTACTAAGTGGAATTTCCATGGCTAGAGCCATGGTCGTCACAGAGGAACATCTATTGATGCAAGTGCCAGCGGTGGCAACACTTATATACGATGGAAGGTTATCTGCGCTATGGGATCAGCCTACAAAAGAGGAGATTCAGTCGGTTGGAGAGTTACCTTATGTTAGAGCTTATGATTTTACCATCCGTACCCTCTTTTCTAATCGAGAGCTTGCGTGGGCAAATCCTATGCCATCTGATCTGTTTCCCATTTTGGGAGTGAATAATCCCAATATCGGAGATTTTGAGTCAGGCACATTGTCACTCCTTGAAGGAAGAACCTTTACCCAAGAAGAAATAGATAACGATACTTTGGTGATGGTTATTCCAAGAAATATCGCCATCGTGAACGATTTAACCATTGGTTCTCGGGTTGGAATCCCAAATATCGCTCATGACTTTAGATACTCAGATTGGTCAGATCATTTCAATGAAAATTTTATCCTTGATAAACGAGTTTTAGAATTTGAAGTCATCGGCATTTTTGGTGCAGACTTTCCCTATGAAGATGATGTACTTATCCCTTTTGCTGAACCAACCATTTTCTATATGCCGATTGGTGTGGCACAAGGGATGATGGATTTTGTTTCTGAAGCTATGCTTGAAGCTGATGAGGCATTTTTCCGCGGGATTGGACAAGGGATACTACAAGAAGAAGCTTTCCTAGAAACACTATTTATCCTTAATAGCCCTCGGGATTTAGAAGCATTCACTGTCGCAGCAGAAGTATTGATCCATGAAGATTGGCAGGTAGTGGGTATAGATGAGTCAGTGTTTGCTCCTGTTATTACATCTATGGACATGGTATTAGAACTTGCTGAAACAATCCAATTCGTTGTTATCATAGCTTCTATTTTAATTATCACCTTAGTGCTCCTCTTATTTTTGCGAGACCGTCGTCATGAAATTGGTGTTTATATGGCTTTAGGTGACAAAAAAGAGAAAGTGATATTCCAAGTCTTGATGGAGGTAGGGATTGTTTCTATTGTTGGTCTATTCTTAGCCATTCTTATAGGTAATGGATTGGCTTCGCTACTCTCTAGCTATTTGTTTGAACAACATCTGATAGAACAATTGGCAGCCCCAGTCTTTGGGTTGGGAAATCTTCCAATTCAATTGAACATCCACATTCCATGGGAAATGACCGTTGATGAAGCACTAATACTGCTTGATGTTTCGCTAGATTTAGAAACGATCCTCAGATTTGTACTTGCAGGCATCATTGTCATACTAACATCGACAATTGTACCGATTTGGTATGCAACGAAGTTAAAACCAAAAGAACTTTTACTACAAGGAAAAATCGGTTGACAATAATCAGAAAATCATTAGGTTATAAGCGAGATAAAATACCCTAGAAGACGAAAAAGTGTGATTTTAAATCTGATGCTGTTTT
>Ga0131853_10001267_pt1 | contig 45478 bp, 41 predicted proteins | sample TergutLab28metaG_FD_92764 | JGI IMG/M metagenome (GOLD analysis project Ga0131853, IMG submission 92764) | Labiotermes labralis P1 segment gut microbial communities from Petit-Saut dam, French Guiana - Lab288 P1 (version 2) (version 2) | ecosystem: Host-associated > Arthropoda: Insects >... | reverse complement strand
TTTAAGTTGCTTGTAATGCGGTCGCCAAACCAATTGCTAGTCTACTACAGGAGGCTTTCTATTGCTAAAGCTTTTTATCGCCCCCGGTAAAACCGGGGGTTAAGTTGCGCTAAAGCTATAAAACAAAAGAGCACAGACCTTTCGGTCTGTGCTCTTTGATTTCTAGCTAGGCTCTACAAACCTTTATTCATGCGAGGCATCGAGCTATTCTGTCCGCTAAGAATTATATCATTGCCACTCTCTACAAGCCATCTTCTCAGCATATTAGCGGATTCTCGCACAAACGTACCGTTATTGACAGTGACACCAATAACGGGAAAGTACGCCTCAAAAAGAGGTGCACGCTTTTTCTTGATGTTAAAAACCGCAGACCTAATATGGCGATCAACAGCTGACGTGGACAGTGGCGGGGTGAAGTGTTGCCCAGTTTGCCTATATAGCTCCATCATCCCAATTCGGCTACTTTTGTCCGCCTGCATGAGTATCTCAATAGCCACACGAACGCATTTGGTCTGAAGAGTAGCTGTTCCAATGCCTAGTTTGCGCAAATAATCCTCCACCACTAAATCGAGGCCTGCCGGTGGACTGACATCCTCCACCTTTTCCACATAGTGCTCTCGGTCGCTCGACTTGCTGGTAAGAAGGTTAAACAGCGCAGTTGTCGCAGACTCTGGATTCACCGGTTTGATACTATAGTAGTCCACCACGTCATAACTACCCAACAACCGATTTATTTTTTCGGTGTTGAATATTGACATTACATAAATTATAGGCCTATAGTCGGGCAGCCTGCTATCTATGTAGTCGATAATATACAGCCCATCATTAACTGGGAGCAGCAAATCGAGAATAATTGCGTCAGGCCTGTGCAGCTCAATATGTTTGATTGCGGCGTCCCCAGAGTGTATAGGCTTCATTATATCAAATTGCTGGCATTTTCCAAGGTGTGCTATAAGTTTGATGCACCATTCAGGATCGTCATCAATAACTAGCACTGAGAATTTTTCTACGATAACCATCACCTCTTAACACTTAATACATTACCACAACAATCGCTAAATTTCAACATTTTTTGCTCGACAAAAGTCGACAGCCAAGACAATAACCGCGCAATTCTCAACGGCAACTCCCACAAAATCTTCTTGCAATAACCGCTGCTAAATTTAAATCAGCCTCTTGACGGCAACTCTAAGATATGTTACTATTAGTAATATTAAAGAGGAGGTGCGCAACCTATGGATAAGCTGATTCTTGGCTTACTTATGGCAAGCAGGCTGACAGTATACGAAATCAGAACCATTATCCGGAAAAACTTCAAAGACATATGCAGCGATAGTTTGGGAGCTATTCAATTTGCAATCAAGAAGCTTCTCGCGGCGGAGATGATCACTTTTTCAGAGTACGTCGAAAAGAGTGTCAACAAGAAAAAATACTCTATTACAGACAAGGGTCGCGCCGAGCTTCTTAGCTGGCTCGAGACCCCGGCCAACATTTCCGGTGGCACAAACATGGAGCTGGGCAAACTTCTGTTCATGGGCATGGTGCCCGCCGAAAAGCGCGCGCATCTGATGGACGAGGTCATCGCTATTTTTGAAAAAGACTTGGCGTATCTGCTGGCGGTTAAGTCCGTCATTGGCGAAGTCAACGATGCGTCAGAAAAGCAGTGGGAGGAATACTTTAAAAGTGACTCTGAATATCTCGCCTTTGCCCGCGAAAACGCCCAGTCTATGAGCTTCTTTCAGAGAATGACATTGCAGTACGGCATCGACCTTACCAAGTACAACATCGAATGGTTTAAAAATCTCAAGGAATTGGATAAGGAGAATATAAAATGAAAGTTCTAGTTATTAACGGCTCGCCGCGCGGTGAGCAGAGCAGTACCATGCATCTAACGCGTGCTTTTTTGGAAGGGGCCGGCTGGCAGAATGCCGAAATTATCGACCTTACAGAGCAGAAGATAGAACACTGCATGGGTTGCTTTGCCTGTTGGTTCCACACCCCAGGCAGCTGCGTGATAAATGACAGCATGAGCGAGCTTCTGCCAAAGCTTATAGCGGCGGACGTAGTTGTCTGGTCGTTTCCGCTTTACTACTACAACATACCCGGCAAGCTCAAAAGTTTTATCGACCGCAATCTCCCGCTTGTGTCACCTGAAATGTCGGAAGAAAGCGAGATCGGTGACCACCCGGACAGATACGACCTTTCCAGCCAGCGCAACATACTAATCTCAGGCTGTGGCTTTTGGACGGCCAAGGGCAATTACCCCAGCATAGAGGCAATGTTTGACCTCATATGGGCAGAGGGGAGATACGGGGACAACAAGTATGAGAAGATTTTTGTTGGCCAAGGTTCGCTGCTCAGCCTACCCACTCAAAAAATCCCGCCGGAAGTTCTCGCCGTTACCCCGGATGCCCATGAAATTCAGGCAAAAGTCGCCGCCTACCTTGATGTGGTGCGCACAGCCGGCTCACAGTGGGCAGACGGCAAAATCGACGATGCAACCCGCAGGCAGCTGGAACAATCGATTATGACCAAAGAGGCATATGAAAAGTCGGCTAACCAGAACGCCTCGCAGATACAATAAAGTCCTCAAGGCACTAAACATCCCGACCTCTTGTCAATTGCGAACCGCAAAAGAAGAAATCCGGCAACCTCGTGGGTACCGGATTTCTTGTGTTATTCAGTCATTTTGAACGCTCGTGCCTCGCCTACTCAGCAGCAGCATGACTAAGGTGTTTGCCCCAAGCGGCCCGTGAAGTTAATGTCGTAGTTGTTCAGCGGGGAATCCCAGATACTTGCGGAGATGGTCGCTATGTGTGGGAGTCTGTTATCCGGGGGGGCGGAGGCGCCGCGGCCGGATGTGTTGCCGTAGAATATTGCGTTTGCGCCGACGTAGAGATCGTTATAGGCATCTGCCGGGAGAGTTAGGGAATTGTTTGACCACTTCGACCAGATTCCACCGCCATCACCAGCGGCGGTGTTGTTGGTTATGCTGCCACCTGTCATTGTAAATGTACTATTTACGGTTCTTTCCCATGCTCCTGTCCGCAAATGAATGGCACCACCTTGCCCACTTGCTACATTGCCTGTGATGCTGCCACCGCTCATGTATACACGACCACCTGCATGAACGTCTACACCCGCGCCGTGAAAAGCAGTGTTATTTTGAATCGTACCACCATTCATATAAAACGTTGCTCGGTTTAATTCAGACCCGCCGTTAAGCGATACCGCACCGCCGGATATTCCGGTAATAAAACGACAGTTTTCAATTACGCTGCCCTCGTTCATCGTAAACGTACCGCTGGGAACAATATTCACCCCACCCGAACTATTCGTATTATTCTCTGCGCCGCCACTTAGCGTAATGTTTTGCCCAAGGGTCAGGCTGCCCTGAACATGAAAGTGCCGATCATGTGTACCTGTCTGTGTCAATACCCGTTCTGCCCCTGTACTCACAAGTTTAATCTGACGGTCTTGAGGTATAAGAATAACCGCACCAGGCATGCTATGACTTCGCCCTTCCGCTGCAAAGCTACTTGCAATCTCAATCGTGGTGGGTACATTCGCTGGAGCCGCATAGACCGCCCTTCTGAGCATTTGCCAAGAGTTTATCAAATCCGGCGTGCTCCCTAATAGGGCTGTGAAGTTGATATCGTAGTTGTTTAACGCGTAATCCCAAATGCTCGTTGAGGTGATAGCAATATTCGGTAATCTATTAACCGGCGGCAAGGACGCACCATTGCTTGCTGTGTTGCCGTAGAATATTACATCTTCGCCGATATGTAGGTTGTTATAAGCCCATGACGGGACATATACCGAATTCATTTGGTCTATCGCATGTGTAAAGATTCCGCCACCATTGCCTGCCGTGGCAGTGTTGTTCGTAATGCTGCCACCCGTAATTACAAGCGTCGATCCCCCATGTAGGTTTATGCCGCCGCCTTGAGGCGCAGTATTGCCCGTGATGACTCCCCCGGAAATGTTGACGCTACCTGCTGTTTTGTGAATTCCACCGCCACGAGTGCTTGCAGTGTTGTTTTCAATAGAGCCGCCACTCATGTTCATGTGGGAGTTCCCACTAACATTCACTCCACCACCGTTTGCACCGCTGTTATTGCGAATCGTGCCACCATTCATGTAGAATGTCGCGCGGTTGGATTCGCCTGCTCCCATGTTGCCATGTACTACCACTGCACTGTCACCGCAATTTTCAATCATGCTACCTTCGTTCATCGTAAAGGTGCCACGCCCTTCAACAAATACGCCGCCAAAGCGATTTGTGCCATTCTCCACACTACCGCTCAGCGTAATGTTTTGTTCAAGCGTCAAGCTGCCACTTACCCAAAAGTGACCCCAAGCAAAGTTGCGCTGTGACCGCGTCTGTGTCAGCGTTCGTACATTGTAATACCCTGGTTCGGTATCAGTGCTCACAAGTGTAATCTGACGGTCAGCAGGTATTGTAATACGGCTACCGTGAGGTTCTTCAATTGGTGCTGCAAAACTGTTCGCAATCTCAATTGTTACTGGCACATTCGCCGGCGCTGCATCGATTGCCTCGCGCAGCCCTACCCAGGAATCTACCACCGGGTTTGTCGGCTCCGGCATCTGATCTAGCCGGCCTGTGTAGCTGATATCGTAGTTGTTCAGGGCGTAATCCCAGATGCTTGTGGGCGTGGTTGCTATGTGCGGCAGCCTGTTATCCGGCGGCGCGGATGCGCCAAGGCCCGCTGTGTTGCCATAGAATATTGCGCCTTCGCCTATGAAAAGGTCGTTATAGCTTGTCACCGGTACAACTACAAAGCTGCTTGCACGCCAAGAGGAAATCCCTCCACCAACATTCGCAGTGTTGTTAGTTATGCTGCCACCTGTCATATAAAAACCGTAACCATCGGCAATCGGCCCAGCTGAAGAGTGTACAAACACTCCGCCGCCATCATCACGGGCCTCATTTCCAGTTATGCTGCCACTGTTCATGTTCATGCGTGAGTTTCCAGCAATGCGTACACCTCCGCCGCTTGAAGCAACGTTGTTCCTAATAGTGCCGCCATTCATATCAAATGTCGAACCACCAGTAAGCGATACAGCACCACCTGCTCCTCCTTGCCGACGACAGTTTTCAATCACACTGCCTTCATTCATTGTGAGCGTGGCACCACGAAGTTCCACGCCGCCCGAGCTAATCGCAATACCCGCAGCGTTGCCCCTTAGCGTGATGTTTTGCTCCAGGGTCAAGCTGCCGTAAACGACAAAATGTCGCTGATGATTTCTCGTTTGTGTCAACACCCGCTCCGCCCCTGTACCCACAAGAGCAATATCCCGGTCTACCGGTATTTCAATTTCGGCGCCATCTAAAAGGCTGCCTGAGCCACCAGCTGCAAAGCTCTCTGCAATCTCAAGCGTAGTTGGCACATTAGCCGGTGCATTGTTGACCGCCCACCTGAGCCTCTCCCAAGAATCTATTGCTCTTTGGTCCGGCGTTTGTCCCAGCCAACCCATAAAATTAATATCATAGTTGTTTAGAGCGTGGTCCCAAATACTTGCAGACGTAGTCGCAATATTTGAAGGTCTTACATCCGGCGGCGCAGATGCGCCACGACCTGCTGTGTTGCCGTAAAACACTGTATTCGCGCCTATGTATAAGCCACTATATTCTCCAACCAAAATGACTGGGCGGTGATTAATACCGCCATCAGAAATCCCACCACCAATATCCGCAGTGTTGTTGGTTATGCTGCCACCCGTCATATAAAAGCCCAGACCGCTGGCAATCGTCCCTCCCAACTGACCCCCTGCGAACACGCCACCGCCGTGTCCACTCGCCATATTGCCTGTAATACTTCCACCACTCATATTTATACGGGAATTATCTGAGCCCTGAGCCACCCCGCCACCTTGAAAAGCGCTATTATTTCGAATCGTTCCGCCATTCAAATTAAATGTCCCAAAGGCGGCAGCGCTGCCATGAACCATAACCGCACCGCCAGTTGCATGATTTTGCCTGTGGGCGTTTTCAATCACACTGCCCTCGTTCATTGTTAGCGTACCACTTCTAACATCTACTCCGCCCGAATCATTCGTATTATTGACCGCACCGCCACTCAGAGTGATGCTTTGGCCCAAGCTCAAGCTGCCGAGCACATCAAAGTGACGCTGCCTAGCGTTTGTCTGTGTGAGCACTCGTTCTGTGTTTTCCGTGCTTATAAGCGTAATCTGCCGGTCTGCCGGTATTACAATTACGTTGCCGGGTGCTCCAGCCGGTGCCGCAAAGCTCCCCGCAATCTCAATAGTAACCGGCACGTTAGCAGGCGCCACATTGATAGCTTCGCGCAACGCTTCCCAAGAATCCACCATCTGCCCTAATGCCACAGGCGCAGCTGCCGCATCGGCGATGTCATCAATCTCATCCTCGTCCGCTATATAATCATCGCCAGACATCGAATCATCGTAATCAGGAACACCGGGAACATATTCCCCCGTATCGCACTCCGGAATATACCCATCGGCCTCATAATTGTAATCCTCGAGATCATCCTCGCCCGCATCGTAACTTGCAATATACTCGTAAGATTCGGCTACATATGTATCCGCGAAAGCGGGAAACATACCCACAGTAGGTATCATGAGGGCCAACGCAAGAACTAGGGCTACAAAACGCCTAATGTTTAACGTACTACACATATTTAACTTCCTCCACTTCAAATATTCGAGCCATGGTCTAAAAAACGGTGATTAAGGTAAAGCTTTGCGAAGTTCCCCTTTAACGGAATTAACCAGGCTTTCACGTTTATGTTAAGCTTTAACCACCCCACCCCTCGACATCTTCTCGAGCTTTAGGTCACATTTATAGATTTTAAGTTACCATAAATAATCTAAAATTATTGTCGAAAAGAGCCTAAAACTATCGAATAATGAAGTCGCGCAAATAACCAATGCAGCGCTAAATTCCCAACACCCATAGGCGTTTAGGCCTGCAACACTCCACTCTAGGCCCTGCACATACCACCGGCCTGGTGGAGTTAATTTACAAAAAAATTACCAAAACTATCAAAATACTCTTGACTTCGACCTGTTACTGCTTTAAAATACATCTTAGACAATCGTTTAGTTGGAGAATGGCAATGATACAATTTTTAGCGGACAGAACGGCACAGTATCTCGCGAAAGACGACGACCCCGCTGATATAGAGGTAATTGCTTACGGCTACTACATGTTCTACCAGCAGTGGCTTATAACTATCGCGATATTGCTTGTGTCCCTGCCGTTCGGGTGGTTCTTCCCCGTCTTAGCTGCGGTCACGACCACTATGGTGCTAAGGGGTTGTGTTGCCGGTACCCACGCGACACATCCGCTCACTTGCAAAATTGCCGCTTTTTCCATGTCCTTTATCCCAGTGATTTTAGCAGAGGTCTTTGGGCTTACGGTCGTACCGATTGCCATCCTTGTAATGTACCTACTCTGTGTCGCCCTTATTGTAAAGTATGCGCCCGGCGACACCGATGTCAAAAAGATTAAAGACCCACTCATTCGCAAAAGCATGAAAATCCGATCCATGGTTTGGGTGTCAGCTTTTTTTGCTGCGGTGATAATTTCCAATGGTGTATTCCCTGAAATATCCTTTGTGATAGCTGTTTCGGCACTTGTAACGTGCTTTATGGTACACCCGCTAGCATACCGGTTGTTCGGTTTTGACCCGGTAACAAAAGAGGCTTTTAGGCTAAGATGCTAGGATTGCAACCCCTTGTCACTTGGCCTTTTGCAACTTGCTAATACTTAAAAAGGAGCGTAGCTGATGAAAATTAAGGAAGTCCTAAAAAAGTTTGGCGAGAAAGTCGCAGTAGCACAAATTGATCCTCGTTCTCCTCCTCGCTGGGCTTATGAACCAAAGCCTCCAGCAAAGATTCTAGAAAAAATGACTAAAGCAAAATAAACGATTCTCTCAGCAATGGGCGCAGATGGTAAAATCTGCGCCCATTGCTATTTTATACATAACTATGGTAGTATGGTTTTATATAGTTACGGACTTGAAAATTGCCGAAAGGGGTGGGTGGCTTTTGAGTTCAAGGTCTAACGTTGTAGGGGCGATTTTCAATCGCCTGCGGGCGAGGATAATGTCCTTGACCTAGAGCTTGAACTAAAGCCCTTGCCCTCAAAAAATACCCACCCCTTGAAACAGTTTCGAAGTCCGTTGACTATAGTTAGGAGGATTGAGGTTGAATTTGATATTAGTTCACTTAATTGGATACCTGTCAATAACCCTGCTAATAGCATCCATCCTCAATATTGCAAAGATTAAGTGGACAGCAAAACGTTTGATTTTGACAGTAGGCACAATTCAGATTCCTCACTTAATTACTGTATCAATATTCAACATTACGCCACTTACGGTTTATTTATGGGTAGCGCTTGTGATTTTTGCCTTTCGGGTGTCATTCAAACTCTCATGGCGAAAATGTATATTTATGGGAGTCCTTTTGAATTTTATCTCCTTAGTAAGTGAATATATCTCTCTTCTTGTCATTGTTGTATTGCCTGAAATTGTACAGGCATATATACTCAACAATTTTTACATACTTAGAATTATTGCAGCCACCTGCTATATATTTTTGTATGTTTTTTCCAAGAGACTTAAGGGTAGCGAAAATTCACCGTTTGAGCACTTCTATTCTACTCACTGGATACTGTATTTTTTGATTTTAGGTTTGTTTGCGGATTACAACCTAGCTAACCTATATGAGCAATTTGCGCCGCAAAACTTACCCGAGGTCATTGTTATCATCCTGTTCCTGCTCTTCTTCTTGTATAACCTAATATATATGAGCACTACAGCCAAGGCGCTGGAGGTTAAAAAGCGCCTGGAAAAAACCGAGCTGGAGCTGCTGCACGCCAATTCGATGGTAAGAATAACGAACGACTTGCGCGGCTTTAGGCACGATTTCGCGAATTATGTAAGTTCAATTAACGGGTTTGTGCTCGAAAAAGACTTGCCGGGCTTAGAGGCCTATATGCAGAAGCTATCTGTTCAAGTAGTAACTTCTCAAACAGTGGAAATAGCCGCCGCGGTCAAAGAGATCCCTGCGCTATACGGTATTTTGCTGGAGAAAATATTTCGCGCGGAAATCAAGAGGGTGCATCTCAATGTCTGCATATTGGCAAACGAAATCGATCTAAAGCATTGCTCTGACCTTGATTACAGCCGCATGGTCGGTATTTTACTGGACAACGCGCTAGAGGCGGCCGAAGAAAGCACGCGAAGAACAATCGAGTTTTCAATACGGGCTAAGAACGGTAAACCACTTGAAACAATGATTATAAATTCATGTAACAAAGAGATCGATATCGACCGCATATTTGAGCAAGGTTACAGTACCAAAGATAACCCTTCCGGCGAGGGACTGCATCAAATACGCCTGATACAGGAAAAATATCAAAATACGGGCAACGCCATAGATATTGACACAACGTTTAGGAATGGCTTTTTTACACAAGTTCTCAAAATATAGATCGTTAACGTTGATGACTTTTGGCTTCGATACGTGGTACAATTGCAAAAAACAATAAGGGGTTTATATATGTCAGAGTTTATTAGCGCAATGGCAAAGTCTGGGGATGTAATCTGCTATGTGGTAGATTCCACCGATATTGCGGCCCGCGCCGAACGAATACACAGAACCTCCGCCGGCGTAACCGCGGCGCTTGGCAGACTGCTCACAGCGGCCTCACTGATGGGCGCAAGGCTGAAGGGAGAGACCGATTCTCTCACCATTCAGCTCAAAGGTAACGGCCCCGCCGGGTCATTTTTGGCGGTAGGCGAGCCATCCGGCAACGTTCGGGGGTATGTCCAAAACCCGGTGGTGGAGCTTCCGCTCAATCAGCACGGAAAACTGGATGTTGCCGGCATCGTAGGCAAAGAAGGCTACTTGCACATTGTCCGGGACTTTGGGTTTGGCGAGCCGTATATCGGGAATACGCCGATCATCTCCGGCGAGATCGCCGAAGACATCACCCATTACTACGCAACAAGCGAGCAGATTCCCACTGTCTGCGCGCTCGGTGTGCTGGTGAATACAGACCTCACTGTACTAAAGGCGGGCGGGTTCTTGGTTCAGCTGCTGCCTGGCGCGGGGGAAGACGTTATCGAGCGGCTGGAAAGTAACGTGAACGCCATGCCGTCAATCACTCAGATTCTCAGCGACGGTAAATCCCCCGACGATGTAGCAGAAATGCTACTTGCCGGCTTTGGGTGCGACATACTGGAGCGCCGGACCGTCGGATACCGCTGCGACTGCTCGAGGGAGCGGGTGGAACGCGCCCTTATCACTCTGGGCGCCGACGACCTTGAGGAGATGGCACGGGAGCAGCCTGTAACCGAGGTTAGATGCCACTTTTGCCCAAAGGTGTACCGCTTTAACCCCGGCGAGATACACGGCTTAGCAGGCCGGGGATAGGCTAGATAATATAGCTAACGAACTTAAAAATCGGCCTATCTTTGTGGTCAAGATTTTGGGTCGGGTCTTTAGATCAAGATCTTAGAAGGTCAAGTTCAAGACCTTTAGGTCAATGTCAAGACCAAATACTAATTCGCCTGCTGGCGCGGATAATGTGCCGCTCCTGCCGCGGAGGCACTTACTTTTCTTGTCTCGCCAAGAAGAAGTAAGCAAAAGAAAGCGACTGGGGGAGAACCGGGTTTGCTCCAAGTTCAGTCGCAAACAACTCCCCCAGACCCCCACTGGTAGGTCAATGGCAGGTGGGATGTGGCGGTAGTTGAGTTCTGCGGATGATACAGCTCCGTAGCCAGCGTGTTCGTCAGTAACGGCATAGTCAGCAACAAATCCCTCACCGCGAGAACTCCTTACTCTAAACCCGGGCTCGCATAGCGGCTGGGTAAGTTTGCGAATAGCCAAGGGTTCGAAGTTCGAGGGCGTCTGCTGTCACTCCCGTCTCTGTTGACAAGCCGGGAGCACGCAAGAATTACACGCCCGCAAACACTCTGGTTCTCGCTCACCTGCCCGTGGAGAGGGGGGCTGGGGGAGTTGTTTGCGACTGAACTTGGAGCAAACCCGGTTCTCCCCCAGTCGCCTTTCTTTTGCTTACTTTCTCTTTGGCGAGACAAAGAAAAGTAAGTGCCTCCGCGGCAGGAGCGGCACATTATCCTCGCCAGCAGGCGAATTAGTATTTGGTCTTGACCTTGAAGACCCTGAACTTAAAAAGCCCTTGACTTTAAAACTATCCAACCCTTGTGGCAATTTTAAAATTCGTCAGCTACAGCAACATGGAAAAGCTCCAGTATCTCAATCGAGACGCTGGAGCCTTTTTATTTCTAGGACATGGGCGCGCTAGTGCTTAAAGTGTCGCCGCCCAGTGAATATCATAGCGATTCCGGCCGCATTGCAGGCAGTTATAGAGTCCTCATCCCGCAGCGAACCACCCGGCTGTATTATTGCGGTTACACCGATTTTGCGGGCAAGCTCTACGCAGTCATCGAATGGAAAAAAGGCGTCCGAAGCAAGCACTGAACCTTGAGCCCGCGCACCTGCATATTTAGCAGCCAGCTCAAGAGCGGTCACGCGGTTGGTTTGGCCGGGACCAACGCCGACGGTACACCCATCTTTAACCAATACAATCCCGTTGGATTTAACGTGCTTTGCTACCTTCCAGGCAAAGCGAAGTTGCTCCATTTCCTGGGGAGTGGGAGCACGCTCGGTGACTGTTTTAAGCTCATTTTCAGCCCCGAAAGCATCCAGCTGTTGGACTAACAATCCACCAGCCACTTTTTTGGCATCCAACATAGCGGACGAGTTGGGAGCAAGTATATCGGACAGCTTCAGCAGTCGGATATTTTTCTTGGAGGCAAACACCTCCAGCGCCTCGGGAGCGTAGCCCGGTGCGATAATAACCTCAAGGAAGATTTTGCACATTTCCTGGGCGGTCTGCTCGTCAACCTCGTGGTTTACCGCTACAATCCCCCCAAAAATGGAGACAGGGTCGGCGTCGTGGGCGCGTATGTAGGCCTCTAGCAGGCTATCTCCCAACCCCACACCACAGGGATTAGCATGCTTGACCGCCACCACGCATGGACTATCTCCGCCTAGCTCTTTGAGCAGGTCTAGCGCTCCGGCTGCGTCGTTAATGTTATTATAGCTGAGCTCCTTGCCATGGAGCTGCTCGGCAGTTCCCAACACACCTTCCCAGGTGGCGCCGGCCTCCCGGTAAAATGCACCCTGCTGATGGGGGTTCTCGCCGTAGCGCATGTCCTGCGCCTTCTCGTAAGTAAGGGTCAACTGAGCCGGGAACAGATTAGCACCGGGCAGCTGCCCCCGCAAATACCCGGATATGAGCGCGTCGTACGCTCCGGTATGTTCAAAAACTTTCAGAGCCAGCCGAGCCTTGAGTTCTCGCGAAACTTCTCCTTCAGCCAGCTGTTCAAGTATGGCGGAATAATCCGCCGGGTCGCAGAGCACAGCCACGTCTTGCCAGTTTTTGGCCGCAGCACGCAACATGGTTGGCCCACCAATATCTATATTTTCTATCGCGTCCTCAAAGGTAACTCCCGGACGCATTATCGTCTGTTTAAATGGGTAGAGGTTGACTGCCAAAGTGTCGATAGTAGCTATGCCCAACCTCTCGAGCTGTGCAAGATGCTCGGGGTTTTCCCGCCGAGCTAACAACCCCGCGTGGACAGCAGGGTGCAAAGTTTTGACCCGCCCGTCCAAACACTCGGGGAAACCTGTGAGCTCGCTAACCTCGATACGCGGTATTCCGGCCTGAGCAAGAGCGCTGGCCGTCCCACCGGTGGAGATAATCTCGTAACCGAATTCTAATAAGCCCCGCGCGAAATCAATTACACCGGTCTTATCCGAAACGCTTAGCAGCGCGCGTTTTTTTAGCATTTTACGTTGCCTCCCCAATCTGCAAGTTTGCCGTCATATTTCCCTAAAATCTATATTCATACACAAATACTTGAGACTTTCTCTGCCCCGTCCCGTAGTTGTACACTGCCTCCCCTGTGCCTGTCTTATAGAACCCGTTGTGGTCATAGAACCCAACATTGCACGCACTGTCAGAGATAAGATATATTAGCTTCGCTCCCTTAGAGCTATAGTAAGCGCAGGCCTCATCCCAGAGCGCTTTGCCGATTTTGCGGCCCTGTACTTGCTGCGAAACTGCAATAAGTTCAAGGCTCCCGTCGTAAGCAGCAGCCTTGTCTCCAAGCAGTCCGCCTATCGTCTGGAAGGACACCGATAGATGTTCAACAACGTCCGCACGCTCGGGTTCTGCCCCGCTAAGCAGTGCAAGTGTATGCAGGGGTCTATCTTTTTGCAACTGCCTAAACTTTTCTGTTTCACCGCTTGCCGAGCATAAAATCGCCCCAACAACTTCGCCACCCATCTCGGCTACTCTGCCAAAGGTGCTGGAGTTTAAAAACATGCTTAAGTAGACCTCTAGCAGTGCATCAAAAAAAATTGTGTCTTGAGCAAAGCGCCCGAAATTCCACCCTTCGCCAAAAGCCTCTACAATCAGCGCCTTTAGGGCTGGCAAGTCCGCTTCCTCCAGATCCCGCGTCACCACCACTTTATCTATCATCATAACTCTAGCTACCCGCTTTCTTTTTCTCACATTGTAGCACTGTAAATGTGACAGCGGTGTGGCTTATTTGGGTGCAGACATAAAATTCTCTGGTCGGCATTACGGTGCCTTTCGTAGCTTATCCTGTGAGCGCTGCCACAGCCTGTGGAAGAATTAACCACTCGGCCTGCTCCATCACCCGATGCTGTAAGGTCTCCGGGGTGTCACCAGGAAGGACATCCACCGCCTTTTGCAGCAAAATCTCGCCACCATCTACCACCTCGTTTACGAGATGTACGGTGGCACCGGTCACTTTAACCCCACGCTCCAATGCCGCTGCATGAACCCGCAGCCCGTACATACCCGATCCACCAAACGCCGGCAAAAGTGATGGGTGGACGTTTACAATTCGGCCTGCGTATTCGCTCAGCACCAAAGGCCCCACTACGCTGAGAAAACCCGCCAATACCACAAGATCGGCCTGCGCGGCTGTAAGTTCCCGCAAAAGCGCGGCATCAAACTCTTCCTGCATCACACCTTTTCGCGGAACCACAACCGTGGAAATTTCCGCAGCTTGGGCTCGCTCAAGAGCATAAACTCCCTCCCGGGATGAGATAACCTTGACAATTTTGCCACCGCCCAATCGGTCGCGGATTTGTGCATCAATAAGCGCCTGCAGGTTGCTGCCGCCACCGCTTACCAGCACGGCAATCCGGGTCATATAAATATTACCCCCGCATCGCCCGGGCGCACCTCGCCCATAACGTATGCCTGTGTGCCTGCCGTTGCCAACGTTTTAAGCGCCGCGTCCACGCCGCTGGCCGGAACCACAACGCAGATGCCCACACCCATGTTGAAAGTACCGAACATATCCTGCCAGGGCACGCTACCGGTTTTAGCGATAAGCCCGAAGATCGGCGGAGCTTTTGCCATCACTTCATCTTTATGCACAGCCGCCTGCATCCCGGCAGGCAGCACACGCGGAATATTTTCCTGGAAGCCGCCGCCTGTAATATGAGCAAGGGCTTTGAGCCCTACGCCCTCGGCCTCAAGTAGAGCCAGCACAGGCTCCAGATAGATTCTGGTTGGCGTAAGTAGCTCCTCACCCAGAGTCTTGCCCAATTCGGGATAGAAATTGCAAAGCCCACCGTTCTCGACCTCAAACACTTTGCGTATAAGGGAAAACCCGTTCGAGTGCACCCCCGAAGATGGCAAAGCAATCAATGCGTCTCCAGGCTGAATGTCCGCACCGGTCAACAACTTCTGCTTGTCCGCGATACCCACGCAAAACCCGGCCAAGTCGTAGTCCTGTGGGTCCATGGTGCCCGCGTGCTCGGCGGTCTCACCGCCAAGCAGGGCGCACCCGCCCCGCACACAGCCCTCTGAGATACCGGCAATAATCTGCTCTATCCGCTCGGGTATGACCTTACCGGTGGCTATATAATCCAAAAAAAACAGCGGCCTTGCCCCTGCACAAAGAATGTCGTTGACACACATGGCCACAAGATCTATTCCCACGCTGTCGTGCTTATTCATCAGCTGGGCAACCCGCAGTTTGGTGCCTACGCCATCCGCACCCGAAACAAGCACAGGCTCGCTCATACCGGTAAAGTCGGGGGCAAACAGCCCACCAAAGCCGCCTAGCCCACCAATAACCCCAGGGATCTGGGTGCGGGCAACATGCCTTTTCATAAGTTCCACCGCACGGTAGCCGGCTGTTACGTCCACCCCGGCGGCTTTGTAGCTCTCGCTGTGACTTTGCATTTGACTTCTCCTCGCCCTCAGACTGCAGACCGGCCCAACGAACTGGTCGGGCTGCGAAAAACTCAGGATCGTAGGGGCGGGGTCCCATCCCCGCCCACACGGGATAGCACTTTATCGGCAATGCTAGCGCCCACTGATCGGCTGTTCAAACTTGCTCTTTGGTTCCGGGCTAGGCTCGGCCAGCGGGTAATCACCTGTAAAACAGCCGTCGCAAAAGCTTATGTTCGTGTCCCCCGCAATCTTGCCCGCCGCCTCCACGGAAAGATACCCCAGAGAGTCGACGCCTATCTTCTCGGCGATTTCTGGCACGCTCATCCTATTCGCAATTAGCTTTTCCCGGGCGTCGATATCGGTGCCGAAGTAGCAGGGGTGCCTGAATGGCGGCGAGGAAATCCGCATATGTACCTGCGCCGCCCCAGCCTGCCTGATCAGGCCGACAATCCGGCCGCAGGTTGTCCCGCGCACGATTGAATCGTCCACCAACACCACTCGCTTGCCCTTTATTGTGTCGGCAATCACATTGAGCTTGATGCCCAGCGAGGTCTCTCGCTGGCTCTGCCCCGGCTGGATAAACGTTCGGCCTATGTATCGGTTTTTGATAAAGCCGACTCCGTATGGAATGCCGCTCTCGCGAGAAAATCCAAGGGCAGCGTCCAGTCCGGAGTCTGGTACACCGATAACCACATCAGCCTGGGCGGGCTGCTCGCGTGCCAGCAACTTGCCGGCTTCCAGCCGAGCACCGTGAACGCTCACCCCCTCAATGACCGAGTCCGGCCGAGCAAAGTATATGAGCTCAAATACACAGAGTTTGCCCACGCCCCGCATATGGGTACGGATACTGCGTATTCCCTCGCTGGAAACCACCACGATCTCCCCGGGCTCTATATCCCGCACAAACTTAGCGCCGATGGCGTCAAGGGCGCAGGTCTCGGAGGCGAAGACAACGCCGCCCCCAATCTCACCCATGCAAAGCGGCCTAAAGCCGATGGGGTCCCGCGCCGCGATAAGTTTGGATGGCGACATTATCACCAGGGAGTATGCGCCCTCAATGCGGTGCATAGCCTTTTCCAGCGCCTGCTCGATCGAGTCGCTCCCAAGCCGCTCTTTGATAATAATGTGGCTCATCAACTCAGCGTTGGTACCCGCGTGGAAGATAGCGCCCTGCATTTCCAGGTCTTCTCGCAGCTGGGCGGCGTTAGTAAGATTGCCGTTGTGTGCGATTGCCATGGTGCCTTTAACATGCCGCACAACCAGAGGCTGGGCGCTTGCCCGGTTGCCCGGCGAATGGGAATAACGCACATGCCCCAGCGCCATCCGGCCGGCGCCCAATCGCTGGAGCCGCTCCTTGTCAAAGACCTCCGGCACAAGACCAATATCTCGATAGTAGTTTATCACACCGTCATCATTAACTGCGATGCCGCAGCTCTGCTGCCCTCGGTGTTGTAGGGCATAAAGTGCTAAATATGTAAGCTCGGGCCCATCTTGGGCGCCTTGGCCGTAAATGCCGAAGACGCCGCACTCTTCACCTAAACCTCGACTCATCCGCAATTATCCCCCGATTAAACTTAAAGTGCCGGTCTCTCCAGCTCATCAGTTTGTTCGGACATATTAGCTCTCCGGCGTGTCACCGCTGGCACTAACAATCTCTTTAAGTGTGGCCGCTAATCCGCCAAGAGCCTGCATCTCACTAGGAATGATGAGCTTGGTGGCCTTGCCATCGGCAACTTTTTCCATGGCCTCGAAGCTCTTGAGCATGAGCACCCGGTGGTCGGGAGCTGATTCATTTAGCAGCTTGATAGAGTCTGCCGTTGCCTTTTGCAGCATCATGATAGCTTCCGCTTGACCCTGCGCTTCTTTTACAAGGGCCTCGGCCTCAGCCTCAGCGCGCAAAATATGGCTGAGCTTTTCGCCCTCGGCCCGCAGCACGCGGGATTCCTTCTCACCCTCGGCTACCAGCACGGCGCTGCGCTTTTCACCCTCGGCCCGCAGGATTGCTTCGCGACGGTCGCGCTCGGCCTTCATCTGGCGTTCCATGGCATCCTGAATTTCCCTGGGCGGAATGATGTTTCTGATTTCCACACGGTTGACCTTAATTCCCCACTTGTCTGTGGCGGCGTCGAGGATAGACGTGATTTTAGTGTTGATAATATCGCGGGAAGTCAAGGTTTGGTCTAGCTCCAAATCACCAACGATGTTACGCAGGGTGGTCGCGGTCAGGTTCTCGATAGCGCTTATCGGGCGCTCGACGCCGTATGCGAACAACTTTGCGTCGACCACCTGGAAGAAGACGATTGTATCGATCTGCATGGTAACGTTATCTTTGGTGATAACCGGCTGCGGGTTAAAGTCCAGCACCTGCTCTTTGATGCTCACCCGCTTGGATATGCGATCAAAAAACGGGGCCTTAAAGCGCAAGCCGGTCTCCCAGGTTCTGCTGTACGCGCCCAAACGCTCAATTACATACACAGAGCCCTGCGGCACAATGCGCACAATCGAAGATACCAAGGCTACAAGGACAATAATTCCTACAATCAGCAAAAAAGTACCCACGTTAAAAATCGCCATTACGTCATCCATTTGCTTATACCTCGCTTTCGTTGTTGGGGGCAACGTTCTCTCCGTGTGTGGTTTCTTCTTCGGGCAGGGGCTTTACTATCAGCGTGACACCTTCAAGGCTCAGGGTAAGTACCCGGCTGCCTACGCTTATCGGTTTACCGTCTTCGCTTCTAGCCGCCCAAGAAAGTCCGCTTGCGTCTATCCTGCCGGTCTCTGCCGTATTGTTTATTTCCTCGCGAACGGTGCCAATCTGGCCAATCATACGCTCAGTGTTCGATTCCATCTGCTTGGGCATGATCTTGTCGACCAAAAGCGGTCTGCCCACCCAAACTGTAACCACCGAAATGACAAGAAATACAGCCAGCTGGATAGTTAACGGCGCACCCGCAAACGCGGCAAAGGCCGCAAAAAACGCGCCCACGGCAAACCAAATACCAACAAGTTGAGTGGTGGAAATCTCGATGACAACCAGCGCCGCCGCGAGCAGTACCCAAAAAACTACTCCGCTCACACTAAGGCCCCCTTTCTTGAAATAGTTAATTTTATTATATAGTATCCATGCCCAAAAAACAAGGGAGATGAGGGGCGCGCTAAATGTAAGGGCGATTGCCAATCACCCTTAGGCGCCCAAAACCGCTAGAATGGGCCGAAGCTGGTATTGTCCCCTACAATTTCCTCCCCGCGCAGGTCGGTCAACATAAGCCTTTGGTGCAGTCCAGCGTTTTCTCGCAGGGCCAGCCAACTTATACGGGGTGACTCTTCAAGTGTCTTCGGCGTTGAGAGCAGCCATTCGCGCGCGGGTACATCCTGCCGTGGATCAAAGCTCTCTATGCGGTAGTAGAAAGCTATTTTGTCCCCCGGCTCAATTTCGTCGTAACCCCGCTGCATAACAAACCCTTCTCGCTGGCGTGTACCCAGAATCTTGCCTGCAGGATAAGCTTCTGAAGTCAACACCATCAGGTTGGCCTGGCGGTCGTTGTGCAGCACTGGTACGGCGTACAGCGCCCGCCCGGGTGAGCGCTCAACCTCGTAAAGGCAGACGAGCTCCCCGCCTATACTCGGCCAGAGGTTTTCTGGCATTGAGTTTTGAGTCCCTAACGTCCTTATCCCAACTTGGGCGTAGTAATCGCCCTCTTCATCTAATGGCCGCCAGAGTGTCAGGTGCGCGCTTTGGTGCGCTCGCTTCTGAGTTGCACTTCTGGTCTTGCGACCTTTTGTAGGAAACTCTTCGGCATCGGGCGATCCGGTTAGCGCGCCCGCAAACGAGCGCAGAAATTTAGTGTAGCCCCTGCCCATCCCCAAGGAGGCATAAATTCCCATAGTGAGCTCGCTGGTCTCTCGTCCGGCGTAGATGTAGTAAGCGGTTAGGCCGCAGAGCGGGTCGCGCGAATTGTGGCGGTTATAAACCACCGCACTCTCGATTGCCTGTAGGAGCTGCTCAGCCTCTCCCGGGTAAAGGTCGCTGAGCCGATGAGCTACGTCAGCCAGGTCGACCATGTCGCAGTCGTTGTCGCGTGGGCTGCCCGTACCAAAAGTTTTTGTCGCGCTCCGGCGGTGTGCAATGGCATTAAAAGCGGGTTCCCGCTCCCGCAGAAGATCGTACCCGGCTGCTGTCATCAGGCCATCCATGGCAGCCATAACCTCCCCCGCTTTGGCCAGGTCTATCACCGAAAGAGTAAGGGCATCCTTTGACTTACGGCCGTAGAACTCGATAAAGCTATCGACTATCAGCTTGCCAGCCGCCGCGCCGTCAAACTGAGGATTTTGACTAAGCGCACCCAGGAAAGCGTAGTCCCATCCGTCCCCCGGCTCCAAATCCTGGGAGGCTACCATGTACTTTGCATATGGCGCGGCAACCACAGCCATCTCAACACTGGCCATCAGACAGGCGTCGAAGCCCAGAAACTCAAACCTAGTGTGCTTCGCATCCGAGCGCTCAAAAGCGTAGTTGAGCTCGAGCAAGCTAAGGGATGAATCAAACTTCTCGTCGTGGCCGTAGCCGGCAATTGAGCCCCCGGCGTGATCCCAGAGTATAAGCCCGTACCGCTCCGCCGGGAAATTTCTCATCCCAAAATTGATAAAACTTGCCAGCGTGCCGGCGTTGCCCATGTTGAGCAGTCCCAGCCCGGCTATTTCGGTCAGGTTCTCGCCCTCGATCTGCCAGACAACGCACTCGTTTTCGGGCACCACGCTGTTCTGCCAGTGGTTTGCCCCGCCGGTGAGCAGCAAAACATTTACGCCCTCCGGAAGGATTCCGGCTTCGAGCATCTCGGCGATGTCGGTGGTGGCTGCGCCTTCGTCGCTCTCAAGGTCGGAGCCTATCATATATATCATAACGGTATATGGCCGCCGGGGCTGCACTTTTAAGGAGGCAGAAGCAGCCTCAATATCCCAGGGGGTGAAGGGTGTCCCGCTAAAGTCGATCTTGCTGATTTCCCTGGTAAAGCTTGGACGGTTTGGGTTGTGCGCACCCAGCCGGGGGCCGGGGAGCTCAACCTCCGGCTGCTGGGCGGTACACGCCCCCAGAGCAATAGCAACGCAGAAAAGCAGTGACAGAAATTTACGTTTTATCAATTTGCAAAGCACCTTTTTGGTAGTATGCTTTGCAAATGCGTGCGTGAATATAATTGGCAATTGAAAGAAGCCGACAGATCACGCTATCGACTTCACGCAAAATGCTAGCTTATTTGACAAAAACTCAGGCGTTGCTATAATTATAGTCGGTGCGCTTTACTTCTTCTGGGCCAACCACCTCATCATTACTATGTTGGCCAGAAAAATTATCGAAACAACCGCAAAAACCACAAAGAACGCCCACCCCATGGTGTTAAGTCCGGCTGTAACCCATCGCGCGGCCATCAGCCCAACCGGCACAAGGCTGACCACAAAACAAATAGGGTTGCCCGACACCTTGCTCTTGCGAGGCTTTTTGCCCCCGGCTTTGTCCTCGTCGTAGACGATGTACAGCGCAAACCAGATAATGAAAGACACAACGCAAATTCCCAGTATCCCACCGGCAACAACACTTACATTCTCAACCTCAAAAACCGAGAGAGCCGCACCGAAAATCAGAAGCAGAGCCAACGTGGGCCACAATGTGTAATAACCCGCTTTATGGGAAACAGCAATTATACGCTCATCGTTTTCGTAGTATTTCATTTCCTTTTTAGCGACAGCCATCTCGCGCCCCAGCTCGGGGTCCTGCACTGCCGGGACTGTAATGAGGACAACTATAATCGCCACGCCGAACAAAATAGCCCCCATGTACAGCGCATAACTGCCCTCATACCCCTGGATTAGCGCGGCTATAGCGCCGATGAGCCCGTAAGCTATGCAAAACCCCACAGCCGCCTGCAGCATGGTGGTCAGCACCTTTTTTGCTTTGCTTGTTTCCACCGGCTTCTCGCTGTCCTGCTTTGCAAAAATGTGCGGGAACTTTTGCTTGACCCATGCGGAAAGCCCAAGTATGACCATAACCATCGCCAATGTTACGCCTAGGGAGACCGCTATATTTAACTCTCTCATAAAGTAAGTCGACAAACCACCCACCGCCATCAGTACCAGTATTTCAATAATCGCGATTGTCCACCTTATTTGCTTTGCTTTCTTTGCGGGAATTTTATCGCTCACAACTACTCCTCCTCGTAGATAAATATCTCCTCAATGCTCAGACCAAAATACCGCGCCACCTTAAAAGCCAACAGAATCGATGGGTTGTACCGCCCATTTTCCAGCGAGCTTATGGTCTGTCGGGATACCTCCAGTGCCTCGGCCAGCTCTTCTTGGAGCATCCCCCGTTCTTTCCTTATTTCTTCTAGTCTGTTCTTCATGCACCCCTCCATGTGTAAAGCAAGCTTTACCTGTCTGTTAAAATTTTTTGGCTCGTTCATGTCTGTGCAGTCGGGCATTTGTCAAGGCAACTTTACATCGACAGTATATCACGACAATCAGACAATGTCAAGTCTACTTTACAAATCCTTCACCATGATGAATTCCTCATCGTTCTCGCGGATAGTCACGTACCCCAGCCGTGTGTAGAACCTGGCCGCAGCATTGTGTTGCTGCACCGCCAAGGAAGTTCGTCGATACCCACGCCCGCGCAGCAGCTCGAACAGCCGGGTCATCAGCAGGGCGCCAACGCTTTGACCTCGGTACTCGGGTAGCACTGAAATAGCGAGTTCGGGGGTGTGCTGGTCAATATTTCCATACGCAGGGATTATTCGCGTCCATGCCATACCTATAACTTGTCCCTCTGTTTCGGCAACTACTCCGCAGTCGTGCTCACCGCCAAAATCTTTGATATATATAAACACTTCCGGCCGGAATATGACTTCTCGGGGAATGGCCGGCCCGCCCGGCGGCTGAAATACCGCATGATAGAGAAAGTCCTCCAACAATGGGTAGTCTGCCTTTTCGATCTCGCGAATTGTTATGTTAGGTGCCATTAGTTACCTCGCCTTCCCCGCCGGGACTTTGATTTTTACAAGTGCCAGAACATCCTGCAGCTCGCACTCGCCGAGCACCCGGTAGTGCATCCATCCCCCGCCCTCTTTGCCGCAGGGGTAGCGCTCCCACCAGAGCTCCTGGGTCTGTGGCAACAGCTCTGACAACAGCGCCTCAACTTTTGCCACATGCTTTCCACCCAATTGGAGCATGACGGTAAACGCTCCCGCCTCGAAGAACGCGTAACAGATGTGCGTAGCCCCCCGGCTGTATTTGTATCCCCAGCCGTACTCGTTGCCGAATGGAAACTTCATTTCCTTCGAGAGCCGGCAATGGCTGCCCAACTGCTCTTCAAACCGCGCAAGAAGCTGGGAGCTCTCCGCACCCATATAGTTTTCTATATCCTCGCCAGTGGGCGGCTGACTTTTATCAAGCATACGTTCGTACATAATATAATCATCTCCTGTACAAATTTCTAAATGAGAGGTCTCGTCCCTATGGAAACCATCCCCGCCAAAACAATTGTAAGCAGAGTGCAAAAGCCCTCGGCCTGGTTTGGCGCTGAATATAACATGAATATCTACCGGGGCTGTACCCACGGCTGTATCTACTGCGACAGCCGCAGCGACTGCTACGGTGATAAAAACTTCGACACCGTGAAGGTCAAAGAAGGAGCGCTCGAAAAAATCCGGGACGAGCTGCGCAGAAAAGTGAAGTCCGGAGTAATCGCCACCGGCGCCATGAGCGACCCATACAACCCGCTGGAGCACACACTCAAACTCACCCGCCGCGCCCTTGAGCTTATCAGCGCCTACGAATTTGGCGTGGCTATCGCGACTAAATCCGCGCTAATTGTCCGAGACGCGGATATTCTGGGGGAGATACAGGCTCACTCTCCGGTGATAGTGAAGATGACAATCACCACCGCAGACGAGGACCTCTGCAAAAAACTTGAGCCCAACGTATCGAGTACTGCCGAGCGCTTTGAAGCCATGCGCAAATTGAGCGACCAGGGCGTCTACTGCGGGGCGCTGATGATGCCTATACTGCCATTTATCTGCGACAACGAGGAGAATATAACTAAGATACTCACCCAGGCAAAAGCTGCCGGCGCGCGGTTTTGCTATCCCGCCTTCGGGATGACATTGCGACAGGGGAACCGGGAATACTTCTACCAGCAGTTAGACGAGCAGTTCCCGGGGATGAGGGAAAAGTACACGTCAAAGTACGGTGAAGACTATGGTTGCCCGTCACCCAGCGCAAGAAAGCTCTGGGGGGTGTTCAAAGAGAAGTGCACCGAGCTCGGGCTGCTCTACAACATGCGGGATATCATCAGTCAGTACAGAGCGGGGTACGAAAAGGAGCAGTTAAGGTTGTTTTGATAAGAGCACACCTATCGCAGCAGCTGTAGGTGCCACCGCTCCGGCGCCCGCAAATTTCCACGAACAGAGGCGTAGGGGCAGGATTTTCCCGCCCGGATGTTTGCCGCGACCTGTCCTTGTAGGATACAATGCTTACATTGTACCGGCCAATTCCACATATGGACCGTTGTAGGGAACAGCCACCGGGCGTTCCTGGGGTTTTCGCTAGACTCTAAGCTAAGGTCAAGACCTTGAACTTTACACTGACCTTAATAATCTTGTCCAAACAGCACATCAGGCCCCCGCGCCCTACACGCCCAGCACCCGCAGAATTGCCAGGCGAGGAATGATACCGACCCTACACCAGTTACGCTTGTGGGGATAAGCGGTGCGCACAGGAGCGCGGACCCTACTCCTCACTAACAAACAACTTCCCCGTATCCTTACAAAGATGCTGCACCGCCATCCGCCCAGTCATTAGCGCCACTGGCAACCCACCAGGTGGCATCAGCCGCTGGCCGGCCAAGTAGAGGCCGCTAAGCCCATCAATCACAGCGGGATACGGCTTCATTTTCAGCATTTTGTCCGTGGTCATCTCGGTCATCCAGGAGCCTTTCCAGTTGCCGCAATATCGCTCGTAGGTCAGCGGGGTGGCAACATCGACCACTTCTACTTTGCCTTTTGTCTCAGGTATTTGCTTCTCAATCGCCACGATTACTTTGTCGGCGATTTTTTGTTTTTCGTCAGCGTAACAGCCCTCCGCCTTGGCCGCCTTCCAGAAGTCGTAGCTGTTGCCTGTCAAATGGATGGTCACCGCGGTCTTGCCTGGCGGGTTGTAGGTGGTGTCTCCGGCGTAGTTGTTAAAGCCCAGGTATTCAATAGTCTCGTCGGCCAACTTAATAGGCTCCTCCAGCTTCCAGACATATCGCTCGGCGTAGGCGCTCAGGTCGGCATTTATCCCCAGCGCAACGTGAACACACATAGTGGGCCTGGTTTCCCTGCGCATCTCGTCCAGCCAAGAAGCTTTTGGCGGCACCTCGAACAGCTGTTCAAGCGCCATGGTGTCGGTGGTGACTATAACAAAGTCGGTATCCATTCGCTGGCCGGCAACCATCACCCCGACAGCTTTGCCGTTTTCTACAATCACCCGCTCTACAGGCGTGCCCAGCAAAAGCTTACCGCCAAGCCTCTCAAATGTATCGACTATCCGCTGGACAAAGGGCAGCGAACCACCCTCCGGGAATCCGCCGTCCCCCCTGGCCAGCGTACCAAAGGTCATGAGAAATGGGAAAAACCCGCTCTTTTCTTCAACGAAAGCCCGAAACGTCTCCTGAATCCCCTCGTGCTTGAACTGGGCAATATACTCCTCGCGCGAGACCTTAGAGTAAGCCTTCAGCATTTTAGAGGTCGTGAGGAAGTTGAAGGCCAAAGAGGCCGGTATGCGCTGCTTTTTGGTGGCTTTTACTCCGCGCAGGTCGCTTATCGGCATATAGAGCTTGCTTACCCGGCGGACAGCCTCGCTCATCGCACGTATCGCCTGGAAATCTTTGGAAGAGTGTTCGGCTAGGTGCCACATGGTAAGGTCGATATTTCGGCTAAGCTTTATGGGCGTGCCCTTGTAATCGTACTGGGCAAACGGCTCCCGCGTGTGAATTTCGACGCTGTTATCCAGTGCGCCGATATGCCGCCACAGTTTGTTGACCGGTTCCCCGTTCTTTGAGCCGGTCAGCCAGTGCATCCCGCCCTCAAAGAGATAGTCTCCCCGCCGCCAGGAAGTGCAGTTGCCCCCGGCAATGCTGTGACTCTCCAGAATAGTGACGTCGAATCCGCACTTTTTGGCATATACCCCAGCCGAGAGCCCGGCTATCCCGCCGCCTACTACGATAACGCGTTTGCTCATGTATGATGCTCCTAATCTTCAGTTTTTGTTAGTGAAAATCTCATCGTGTGTGATACCGTGGCAAAGTCCTCGCGCCGATAAAACTTGATTGCATCCTCCGCGTTGGATAGAGCAAGAATCTCAATGTAAGCGAGATTTCGCGCGCTGCTCCACTGCTTAACCGCATCAAGCAACTTTGCGCCCAGTCCTTTTCTTCTGTGTGTACCTGTTACAATAAAGTCGATAATCTCAGCATACTTGTGCGAAACAACAGAATCAAATGGCGGTGTTTGCCCTTCCCTCACATGAATGAACCCCGCAATCTCGCCATCCGCAATCGCCAGGAAGATGTCGGAGCTGTCGCTTGTTATCGTGCTTTTGGGGTACTCTCCGCCCTCATTGGCGGCGTAACAGTATTCAGGTTGCAGTTCCGCGTTGTAGGCAAAAAACTCGTTGTACAGCAAACATATTGGCTCGACATCTTCAAGTGTCGCAAGTCGTATATCCAAAATTGTCTTACCTCCGCGTTACTCGCCGGCCCCTTCCCCCATCGCCTTTTCTATCAACGATTTTGAGATTTGCAGAGCCCGTATTCTGTTCATCATCAATGTGTGTTGCGCGGCGCCCGCCTCAAGCTTTTCCTGCGCCTTCTCACACTTGCCCAGCAGAGAAGCTATCGCCTGCAAAGATTCCTGCAGCTGCTCCTCTGTGAACTGTTCCTTTGGCGGCTCAAGCTCCGGCGGGAAAACTGCTGCGCCGCGAACGTCCTTGCCGTCCTCGCTGAGAAACTTCACCATCTTGCAATCTTCCGGAGCCTCAAATGGGAAGGTTATTCCGTGCCGACTGATTGGCTCATACCCAAACCGCGGGTAGTAATTCTCGTGGCCTACCAGCACACAAACCGAAAATCCAAGAGAGCGGGCCACCGCATGCCCCTTCTCGATTAATGCGCTGCCTACTCCCCGGCTTTGAAACTCCGGCAGCACCGATACCGGGCCCATGCAGAGCGCCGAATGCCCGCCGATTGTAATCGGCGAAAACATGATATGCCCAACCAACCTCCCACCTAACTCGGCCACCAGCGAAAGCTTGGGAATAAACTCCACTCGCCCGCGCAGCCGTCCGGGCAGCTCTTGTTCGTCACCGTCGCAGTGTTCGGTGCCGTCAAACGCTGCCTTTGTTAGCGCGTAAACACCTGCGTAGTCTCCCGGCGCCTCCTGTCGGATATTCAGCTTTTCGGACAAGTCGGATTCCCGCATCATGCTTTACCGCCAACTTTCTTCTTGTTAAAAGCGCTCGGCACCAGCCGATACGCCTCTTTTTTGTCCATCTTGGTCATATACCGGGTGGCAATACGCTCCCCGCAGTCCGGGCAAAACAGCGCACCGTGATACTGCGAAAAATCGATACTGCCATCGACAATCCGCTCGTTGTACATCTTGACAAAGTTGCTCTCGCCCACCTTTTGGTAGTTCGCGATAAAGCACTTGCAATGGGCGCAGCTGACCTCAAGCAAATGGCTGCCGCGAACTTTTTTGCAGTTCGGGTTCTTATAAGTTTTCATATGTCTTACATTATAAGGCAGAGCGTGAGAAAAAACAATGGTGAGGCCCTACGTATCCAGCTTGCTGATGGAATCAATTTTGCGGGCGTGATGCCCCCTACAACAAGCTATGGATGTAGGGGCGGCATCTTGCCGCCCGCGACATAAGAACTCGTTTAACTGAAATGTAAAGCCTTGAAGCAGTGCCGGCCTCGCCGCTTCAAGGCCTAGTTTTTTGTATGTAAAACTTAATTTTACTATTCGGAATAAGTAAAAGATTTGCAAATACCGTCCTCAAAAGCTACAAGCTGATTATGTATCCCATCAACGATAACGCTCTCTATTGATTTGCCGGTCAACTCCGCTATATGTACTAACCATTTGCATGTCATTTCATCAAACTCAACCGTGAACTGTTTCATGATGCCCCTCCTTTCTGGGATGTGTCCAATAATACCATATAAATATCTCTGGGACAAGTCCCAGAGATATTTTCTCTAAATCGCCTACAATAACATTGGGACACATCACAGATTGGGAGGAAATAGAAGATGACATTGAAAGAAGCGATAGCTGATAGAATTCATGAGCTGTGCAATAACAAAGGGCTAAATGCCAACAGCCTCGCAACCATTTGCGGAGTGGACCCATCCACCATCTACAGCATCCTCGGCGAAAAAAGCAAAAGCCCGGAAGTTGCCTCTATCAAAAAAATATGCGACGGCCTCGAAATCACACTGGGGCAGTTTTTCAGCACACCCGAATTCGACGTTCTAGAGCAGGAGATAAAATAAATTTTCAAATACCTATTGACTCTGCCACCATGTCAAGGCGTAGACTTAGGTTGCAACCCCAGATCGCGAAGAATCGAGGTGAGTTTTCAAAGGCAGAAAACGCAAAAATACAATAATCAAGCCTTGAAGCAGTGTTGACTTTCCGCTTCAAGGCTTGATTACTTTACATGCAAAAACTTGAGCTTATTGTTCTGAGTAAGTAAAAGATTTGCAAATACCGTCCTCAAAAGCTACAAGCTGATTATGTATCCCATCAACGATAACGCCCTCTACTGATTTGCCGGTCAACTCCGCTATATGTACTAACCATTTGCATGTCATTTCATCAAATTCAACCGTGAACTGTTTCATGATGTCCTTCCTTTCCGGATAATCATCCTAACGCCATAAGATATATCGTATATTATAACACCATTGCCTCCAAAATACAATATATATCTTAGAGGATATATCGTAGATTGAGCTAAAATTGTCTAAGATATATTTTGGAGGTTGATTAGAGATGAATACAAAACAGGTGGTTGCCAATAGAATCGTTGAGTTATGCGAGCAAAAAGGAGTGGCGATCAATGCCATTGCCAATATTTCCGGTGTACCGCCCATGACTGTTTACAGCATACTTAATTCCAAAAGCAGGAATCCTGGAATCGTTACAATTAAGAAGTTATGCGACGGCCTCGAAATCACACTGGGGCAGTTTTTCAATACACCCGAATTCGACGTTCTAGAGCAGGAGATAAAATAAATTTTCAAATACCTATTGACTCTGCCACCATGTCAAGGTGTAGACTTAGGTCGCAACCCCAGATCGCGAAGAACCGAGGTGAGTTTGCTTGTTCAAAATCGGTGAGTTTTCAAAGATGGTGCGGGTGTCGGCGCGGATGCTCCGCCATTACGAAAGTGCCGGGCTCCTTGTACCGGCCCAGGTGGACCAATTTACCGGCTACCGGCTCTACTCCGCCACCCAAATGCCGCTGCTAGCCCGGATAACTCAGCTGCGAGACATGGGCTTCGGCGTGGAGGAAATAAAGGCGCTGCTGCCCTTGTACAACAACCCCACCACCCTGAGAGAGGCTCTCGAGCGTAAAGCTGGGGAAGTGCAAGCCACGCTTGCCACCGAGCAAAGTAAACTCGAAAAAATCGCCGCGTTGAGCGGCCAACTGCAAAAGGAGAGAGTTAGTATGGTTTTTGATGTTGAGCTCAAGTCCCTGCCGGCCGAGAAGGTACTATCCCTGCGCGAAATAATCCCCGCACCCGAGCATGAGCCCGCCCAATGGGAGAAGATGGCCGCGTTCATTCAGGCGAATAACATCGCTTTTGATAAAGCCGGGGGCTACTCTATCTACCACGACGAGGACTACAAAGAAACCGATGTTGACGTAGAAACAGTTCTCCGTGTCAACGAGCTGGGGGAGAGCCAGGGCAGCTTCATATTCAAGGTGCTGCCGGCCATTCCACAGGCGGCCACCGTGCAATTTTCCGGCCCATACGAAGAGTACGTACCTGCGATAGAAAAACTTGCCGGATGGCTTGAAACAAACGGGTATGTAATGGACGGCATGGTTCGCGGCCTAGCGATAAACACCTACTACAACACCGAGCATGAAGAGGACTTTTTAACCGAGCTGCAATTGCCTGTTCGCAAAACATAAATCAGATAAGAAAAAACAGAGGACAGAGGGGGCGCAGTGCCTTTCTCTGTCCTCTGTCTTAGAGCTTGTGTTCATGAGGTCAAGGTCGTTAAGGTCAAGACCAAACATTTAAATCGCCTGCGGGCGAGGATAAGGTGCCGCTCATGCCGCGGAGGCACTTACTTTTCTTTGTCTCGCCAAGAAGAAGTAAGCAAAAGAAAGGCGACTGGGGGAGAACCGGGTTTGTCTCGCAAAGGACGCTCGCAAACAACTCCCCCAGGCCCCCTCTCCACGGGCAGGTAAGCGAGAGCCAGAGCGCTTGCTCGTGTGCAATTCTCGCGAGCTCCCGGCTTGTCAACAGAGGCAGGAGTAAACAGTAGATGCCTTTGGATTTCGAGCCCTTGGCTACCCGCAAACTAACCCAGCCGCTATGCGAGCCCGGGTTTAAAGTAAGGAATTCCCGCGGTGAGGTATGCTACTGTTGACTGTGCTGCTGTTGACAAACATGTTGGCTGCGGAGCTGTATCGTTCGCTCGCAAACCTACCGCCCCAACCAACGTGCCCTTGACCTACCAGTGGGGGCCCCTGGGGGAGTTGTTTGCGACTGACCTTGGAGAAAACCCGGGTCCTCCCCCAGTCGCCTTCTTTTGCTTACTTCTTCTTGGCGAGACAAGAAAAGTAAGTGCCTCCGCGGCACGAGCGGCACAATAGACCCAGCCCGAAGGCTGAATTAATATTCAGCCCTTGACCTTGAAAGACCTTGACCTTAAAAGTCCTTGACACTATGAACACAGCTTCTCACTGCCTCTTACAGCGCCGGCCTATCAAAGAAAATACTTTTACCGGTTGTAGCAAGGGGAATACCGTAGCAAATTCCCACCTTGTCCGAAAATAGCTTGAGCTTGAGCGCCGCCATCCCCGCACTGAACATGATGCGGTTGTCCATGCGGTTATCCATTGCGACAGACGCCGCCGACCCAACTGCTATGCCCAAGTCGCTGACCGTCAGCGCACAGGAGATACCACCGCTGCTCGCAGCCGCGCAGTCTTCGACACCGCACAATTTGCAGTTAAGGCCACGTGGTTTGCTCACATCCGCGCCGGTGAGAACCACAAGGTGGGCCGCTTCCATATTCCCAGCGTCGCGAATGAAAAACGCTTGGCCTGTCTTCTCGCCAATCTCCCTCATGGTTGCGGCTAGCTTATCTTTGTCCTCACCGTCCAGCACCAGAGTTTCGATCAGGTCTACACCGCGGCCTTTTGGTGCTGTCCGCGCGGCCGCGCACATCAACTGCGCTACATTCAAAGCCGCTGCGCTTTCGGTTATGTCGCTTGTGTAAATCATGCTGTATGTCCCCTTTCGTTAATCTTCCCAGCTCATGTTTTTCCGCAACCGCCCGCCAACTTCCTCAACCAGCGTGTCAGTCTGCTCCGCCCGGAATTTCGCCATATTGGGCTTACCGGCAGCAGTCTCCGCAATCCAGTTTTTAGCGAAGGTGCCGTCCTTTACTTCGGCCAGCACTTTCTTCATCTCGGCCTTGATAGCGGGGGTAATCATCCGCGGCCCGATCATGTAATCGCCATATTCGGCGGTATCGCTTATAGCGTCACGCATGTATGCAAAGCCTTTGGCGGCCACAAGGTCGATAATCAACTTCATCTCGTGTACACACTCAAAGTAAGCGCTCTCAGGCTGATAGCCGGCCTCTACAAGGGTTTCGAACCCGGCCTGCATAAGGGCAGTAACCCCACCACAAAGTACGCACTGCTCAGCGAAAAGGTCGGTCTCGGTCTCCTCGGCAAAGGTGGTTTGCAGAATACCGCACCGCCCGCAGCCGATTGCCCACGCATATGAGAGGGAGAGCTCTTTGGCATTCCCGGTGGCGTCCTGCTCGATCGCGATGAGCCCGGGGACACCCCTGCCCGCTTGGTAGTCACTGCGTACCACGTTGCCCACACCCTTGGGGGAGACCATTATAACGTCTATGTTCCCCGGCGGCGTTATCTGCCCATAGCGAATGTTGAACCCGTGGGCAAAACAGAGGGCCGCCCCGGCTTTTATGTTGGGGGCAACGCTCTCTTCGTATATGTCTTTCATCTTCTCGTCGTTTACCAGCATAACGACAAAGTCGGCCTGGGCGGTGGCGTCAGCCGCGCTTAGCACAGTAAAACTCTCCCGCTTTGCCACCTCAGCGCTTTTTGAGCCCTCGTACAGCCCAATTAGCACGTCTACCCCGCTCTCCCGCAGGTTTAAAGCCTGGGCCCGTCCCTGTGCGCCGTAGCCGATAACAGCCACCTTCATGCCCTTAATAAGCTCCGGGTTACAGTCGGCATCGTAGTACATTCTTCCCATGGTGAATCTCTCCTCGAGTGTTGTTTTAATACACATGCGGACAAGGATAGAACCCTGCCCTTATAATTCTGTTCTTGGTGTATCTATGTAGAGTTGGGCTTATATACCAACCATTTTCGAGCTTTGTATGCGGCCTGAAGGCACGCCTATCCCTGGCTGCCGAACATCGTCTTGGCCGAATGCATAGAAACCGAGAGGACTATCCCGATGCAAAGGTATGAAGTTAACACCGACGAGCCCCCATAAGATACAAATGGCAACGTGTTGCCAATTACCGGCAGCACTCCTATATTCATCCCGATGTTTGCGAACGACTGAAATGCCATCATAGCGAACACGCCCATGCAGATAGTGTAGCCTAACATATCATTTGCGCGGGCGGCAACCCGTAGTATCTTAAACCATAGGACGCTCATCACCGCGATTGTGAGAATCACGCCCACAAAGCCCAGGCTCGCCCCCAAGAACGAGAAGATAAAGTCGTTGTGCATCTCGGGCACGTAGATGTGTCCGTCGGCGAACAGGCCGCTGCCTTCGGCACCCCCGACCGCAAGGGAGGTAATCGCCCAGTGCTGCTGGAAAAAGAAGCCTTCTATGTCTCTGTCCGCGGCGTAAAAGACCTCCATGATACGCTGCTTCTGCCAGGGGTTAAGCACAAAGTTCCAGATAATCGGCAGCGATACTCCTGCACCAACCAGCGCGCCGGCAATATACTTCCAGCTCAGCCCTGCGCCGAACAGCATACACATTGCCATAACCGCAAAGATAAGCGCCGAACCGCTGTCCCCTTGTATCTGAACAAGTACCACCGGCACCGCAAGGTGAGCAAGAAGCCCCGCTAGGTGCAGCGGGTGGTTTATACGCTCGCCCAACTTGTAAATGTGGTAGGCGAACATAAGTATAAACGCCACCCGCAAAAGCTCGGCCGGCTGAATCGTGACACCTGCAAACGGCATTACCAGCCACCGGCGCGCGTCCGGGCGGCCGGGCGCGCCCACCCCGATAAAGAAAGTCAGCAAAAGCAGTCCGTAGCTGAGCGGGGCGTAGACCTTCCAGAGCTTGGCAAGGTCTTTATAGTCCAAAAGCGATAAGACAATAGCACCGCACACACCCAGAAAAACCGAGAGCGCCTGCACAAAAATATTGCGATTGCTCATCCGTAGTATGTCGGAGTGATCGGTATCCAGTATCCCCATAAGCAAAAGAATACTGAGCGCCGAGAGTATGATACACGGCACCCATAACATATAGTCGGTACGACGCAGGTACAAACCCGCATAGGAGAATATCTTCTTCATGCTCAAATTCCTATTGGCAAAAACGCCGGAGCTATGTGTTTTAAGTTTATCACCAGTATACCCCATATCCCCGCGTTACACAAGTGTGTTTTATAGTGTATCAAATATTATAGTCAAGCCACATGTCACTATTTTATCTCCTGCTCCAGAGCGTCAAACTCGGGTGTGCTGAAAAACTGCCCCAGTGTGATTTCAAGGCCGTCGCATATTTTTTTGATTGAGGCAACTTCCGGACTTTTGCTTTCTTCGCCAAGTATGCTAAGGAAAGGGGAAAATCATGAAACAGTTCAAAGTAGAACTTGACGAGGTAGTCTGCAGGTGGCTTGCGCATATCGCAGAATCCACAGGGCAAACCATAGAAGCCGTAATCTCAAATGGAATTTATCAGCAAGTCGCGAGTTTAGAAGAGAACGCGATTACGGCGTTTACCTATCGCGAATAACAAAAAGCAAGGCCTTGGAACGGTAACTCGGCACCGTTCCAAGGCTTTTTATGTATAGTCAACTGACTTCAAAACTGTTCCAAGGTTTTTTGGGTGTAGGTCAAATTCAAAGGTCAAGGGCTAAGTTCAAGGACTTGATTTTGATTCGCCTTCGGGCGAGGATAGTGTACCGCTCGTGCCGCGGGGGCACTTACTTTTCTTTGTCTCGCCAAAGCAAAGTAAGTAAAAGAAAGGCGACTGGGGGAGGGCCGGGGCTGACTACGCACAAAGGGCGTGCTCCGCAAACAACTCCCCCAGACCCCCACTGGTAGGTCAAGGACAGGTTAGTGGGGGCGGTAGTCAGGCTCATTAGCGATACCACTCCGAATCTGACAGTGTTCGTCAACAACGGCATAGTCTACAGTAAATACCTCACCACAAAAACTCCTTGCTCTAAACCCGGGCTCGCATAGCGGCTGGGTAAGCTTGCGGGCGGCCAGTGGCTCGAAATTCAAAGGCGTCTACTGTTACTTTTGCCTCTGTTGACAAGTCGGGAGCTCGCAAAAATTACACACGGGCAAACGCCCTGGTTCTCGCTCACATGCCCGTGGAGAGGGGGCCTGGGGGAGTTGTGCGCGACTGGTCTTGGAGCGCAACCGGTTCTCCCCCAGTCGCCTTTCTTTTGCTTACTTCTTCTTTGTCGAGACAAAGAAAAGTAAGTGCCTCCGCGGCACGAGCGGTACATTATACTCGCCCATAGGCGAATTAATATTCGGACCTTGACCTTGACTCTGAGCTTGACCTCACCAATGCCCAGGGAGTGCACGGGCGGGATGACCCCACCCCTACAACGTTAGGCCTTGAACTCAAAAGCCACCCAACCCTTGTGGCAATTTTTAAGTCAGTTAACCATAGACAGGAAAATATCAGATCAACTGCTGAATTGACAACGAGAGGTGTACAGGGTACAATTGATCTGACATCTATAAAAGGCGGAATGTAATGTACAAGCCATCTGAAGTCATAGTCGTAGGCGGGGGTGCCGCAGGTCTCATCTGCGCGGGAACTCTGGCTGCCCGCGGCAAACGGGTCACGGTGCTTGAGCGGAGCGATCGCCCCGCGTTAAAGCTGGGTATCACCGGCAAGGGCAGGTGCAACCTGACAAACAACTGCGACCTCCAGGATATTTTAGCAGCAGTGCGCAGCAATGGGCAGTTCCTGTACAGCGCGGTGAGCGCGTTCTCGCCCCAGGACACCATTGACTTTTTTGAGAGGCTGGGCGTCCCACTTAAAACCGAGCGAGGCGGGCGGGTCTTCCCGGCCTCCGACAAGGCCGGCGACGTCGTGCGCGCACTCACCCGCTACGCGAAAGAAAACGGTGCACCAATCCTGCGCGAGCGGGTGTCAGATTTGCTTATAAAAAACAGCGCTATCGCCGGGGTACGCTGTCACTCGGGCAAAGAATACCCGGCACCTGGCGTGATTGTGGCCACCGGTGGGTGCAGCTACCCGCGCACCGGCTCCACCGGGGATGGCTACGCTCTGGCCGCACAGGCGGGGCATGAAATCATCCCTACGCGGCCCAGCCTTGTGCCCATCGTCACCCGGGAAAGCTGGCCTTCCCAAGCAATGGGCCTTTCGCTTAAAAATGTAACGCTAACCCTGGCCCGAAAAGACCGCGTCCTCTTCAAAGAGCAGGGCGAGATGCTTTTCACCCACTTTGGGGTGTCTGGTCCACTAGTGCTCAGCGCCTCGGCACATATGTACGGAGCATCGGGCGACTACACGCTGGGGGTCGACCTCAAGCCCGCGCTCACCACCGAGCAGCTGGACACACGCATTCTACGGGATTTTGCCCAGCGCTCCAATCAAAACTTCAACAACGCCATCGGAGGTTTGCTTCCTAGCAAGCTCATCGACCCAATCGTTTCGCTGAGCGGGATTGACCCGACCACCAAAGTCCACCAGATAACCCGGGAAGAGCGTGTCCGCCTTGCCGGTCTACTGAAAAAACTGCCCCTGCGGGTAAAGGAGCTGCGCCCGATAGACGAGGCCGTAATAACTTCCGGCGGGGTAAGCACACGGCAGGTAAACCCCGGCACCATGCAGTCCAAGCTGGTGGACGGGCTCTATTTCGCCGGCGAAGTGCTCGACCTGGATGCCTACACCGGCGGGTTTAATTTGCAGATTGCATTCTCGACCGGGTACCTGGCGGGAATGAAGGCATAATGGCAGTTGACACTGTCGCTGTAGGGGACTATGCTAATCGTCCCGCATAAATGCTCACCTAGAGGCAACCACATACGGGCGGATTGCCATCCGCCTCTACAAGTAGGAGGCACCGCAAAATGACATCTATAGCAATCGACGGGCCGGCGGGGGCAGGCAAGAGCACCATAGCCCAAAGCGTGGCTCGCACACTTGAATTTATCTATGTGGACACCGGCGCGCTCTACCGGGCGGTCGGGCTGTTTGCGCTGCAAAATAACATCCCACACACCGACGATGCCGCGCTCATCCCCCGGCTGAGTGAAATCAAAGTTGAGCTCGACTACCAAGACGGGCAACAGCTTATCTTCCTGAACGGTCGGGACGTCACCGGCGATATTCGCGGTCCGGAGATGGGTCTAATCGCCTCGGATGTCTCAGCCTTTCCCGCCGTGCGGGACTTTCTGCTGGGGCTCCAGCGTGAGATGACGACAAAGTACAACGTCATCATGGACGGGCGGGATATAGGCACCGTAGTGCTGCCTGGGGCGCAGCTGAAAATATTCCTGACCGCCACCCCCGAAGACAGGGCCATGCGCAGATACAAAGAGTTCATCGCCAAGGGAAGCAAAATTACCTACGACCAGGTACTCGGTGATATACAGCGCCGCGACGCAAACGATATAGGCAGGGCCACCGCCCCGCTAAAACCAGCCCAGGACGCGGTTATGCTCGACACCACCGGCAACGAGTTCGAGCAGAGCGTTGCCCAGGTGCTAAAAATTATACGAGAGCGGGGGCTGGCATGAACCTCTACCCTTTGGGCAGGGCGGCAACCGGCCTGCTGGTGCGCATCGTCTTCCGGATAAAACACGAAGGGCTCGAGAATATCCCACCCGACGGCGGATATATTTTGGCCTGCAACCACCGCAGTAATTTCGACCCCTTAATCATCGCTCAGAACATCCCGGTGCAGGTGCGTTACTTAGCCAAAATGGAGCTGCTTAAAAATCCGGTGGCCGGGTTTATCATCCGCAGACTGGGAATCATACCGATAAAGCGGGGCGAAGGCGACAACAGCGCTATTGAAACCGCCGGACAAATCGTAAAGGACGGTGGAGTACTGGGGGTCTTCCCCGAGGGCAGCCGTTCAAAGGATGGAGTACCGCTCCGCCCACGCTCAGGTGTTGCGGTAATTGCCGGCCAGACTGGAGCTGACGTCCTGCCCATGGCGATCACCTACCGCAAAGGCGTGCGGTTTGGCAGCACGGTAACCGTCCGCTACGGACCAATGATACCGAACAGCGAAATCGGCGTAGATACTAGCTCTCCCGCATCTCTGCGCCAGGCAAGCAAGTTTGTGATGGACAAAATCATTTCTCTGATGGACCCGCCCGATCCCGTCGATGGTGATAGTTAATGGTAATCATCGCTAAGCACGCGGGCTTCTGCTTTGGGGTCGCCCGAGCTGTCAAACTGGTAGAAGATGCGCTGGAGCGCGGAGAAAAGCTGCAAATCCTTGGGGAACTCATCCACAACGCCCAACTGCTCAAACAGTTGGAGAGCCAAGGCGCCGCAACCATTGGGAGCCTGGAAGAGGCCCGGCCCGGCCACAAAGTTGTCCTGCGGGCCCATGGGGCGGGGCTGGACACCTACCGGGAGCTTGAGCACCATGGCTTAAGCCACCTGGACGCCACCTGCCCATACGTGCACAAAATCCACGAGATTGTCCGCAAGGCTGGGGCGCATGGCAAAGAAGCCATCCTCTTGGGAGACAAGACTCACCCTGAAGTTGTGGGTATAATCGGCCATTGTCGGGGCCCTTACCATATAGTCAGAGACGCCGCGCAGCTGCGCGAACTTGGTCTCTCTGCACAAACTTCTGTTGAAAAAGCCTATATTTTGGCCGCCCAAACCACCGCGAAGTTGGATGAGTGGCAAAAATGTGTCGAAATTACAAAAAGGCAGTGGACTAATTGCGAGATATTTGGTACAATATGTGATGCGACCCGGTTGCGTCAAGATGAGGCGGGCAAACTCGCCCGCAATTGCGATGTTATGGTGGTTGTAGGGGGAAGGAGCAGCGCGAACACCAAAGGGCTGTACGAGCTGTGCGCAGGGGCTACCCAAACAATTTGGGTGGAACAGGCCGAAGAGATTCCCGATGAGTTTTTGTCAGACAAGAAGACTGTGGGAATCGCAGCCGGCGCGTCCACACCCGCGTTCATAATTAAGGAGGTACAAGCGAGAATGAGTGAAATTCTAGGAGCCCAACAAGAAGAGATGAGCTTTGAGGAAATGCTCGAGCAATCTTTTAAGTCAGTGAGTTCGAGGGAGAAAGTTACCGCCACCGTGACCGGCGTGTCCCCAACCGAGGTGTCTGTAGACCTCGGTACCAAGCACGCGGGGTACGTTCCCCTAAACGAGTTTACCGATGACTTGGGCGCAAAATTGGACGAGCTGGTAAAAGTAGGCGACCAGCTTGAGTTGCTTGTGCTTCGAGTTAACGACGTTGAGGGCACCGCCATGCTTTCCAAAAAGCGGCTGGACGCTATAGCCGGCTTTGAAAAAATAGTAGAGGCCGAAGCGGACGGAACCGTGCTGGAAGGCACAATAGTCGATGTGGTAAAGGGCGGCGTTATAGCCCTGCACGCCGGTGTGCGCGTGTTTATACCCGCCTCCCAAGCAACCCTTTCCCGGGGGCAGGAGCTTGAGACGCTGCTGAAAACCACAGCCCGCTTTAAGATTTTAGAGACCAACAGGCAACGCCGCCGGGCAGTGGGCTCGATCCGCACTGTTCTCAAAGACGAGCGCAAAGGCCAGGAAGAAGGCTTCTGGCAAAACGTTGAGATCGGCAAAACTTACACAGGTACCGTAAAGTCCCTCACCAGTTATGGCGCGTTTGTCGACTTGGGCGGGGTGGACGGCATGGTGCACATCTCCGAGCTGAGCTGGAGCCGCATTAAGGAGCCCTCCGAGGTGGTATCCATTGGCCAACAGCTCGAGGTCTTCGTAAAGGATATTGACCGCGAGAAAAAGAAGATTTCCCTAGGCCACAAAAAGAACGACGAAAACCCGTGGGAGGTGCTCAAACAAAAATACGGCACCGGCGACACCGCCACGGTGAAAATCGTCTCGATGACGCCGTTTGGTGCATTTGCCCAAATTATTCCCGGGGTGGACGGGCTTATCCACATAAGCCAGATTTCCAACACCCGCATCACCAAGCCGGCTGATGTGCTGAGCATCGGCCAAGAAGTCGACGCCAAAATCTCCGAGATCGACTTTGACCGCAAGCGCGTCTCCCTGAGCATCCGCGCCCTCCTGGACGATGTACAGGAAGAGGTCGTAGAAGAAGAGGCCCCCGTGGTTATGGAGTTCGGCCCACCGGAAGAAGAATAAAATTACAAAATAAAATCGCTCGCAGATATGGAAGTTTCCGTATCTGCGAGCGATTTTTGTTTGCGTGCAATTGCGTCATGCGTCTATTGTATATAGCTGAGTGACTTCAAAAATACCGCAAGGGGCGGGTGGGTTTTTGAGGGCAAAGTTTTGCGTTGTAGGGTACGCTATACCCGGGCGTCCCAGCGGGCAATCTCCACAAGCCTAACAATCGTCGTAGGGGCGGGGTTTTCCCGCCCCTGGTTTAACATCGGACCCCTGGTTTGCCCCCACATCGTTGTAGGGTCGGGGTTCCATCCACGACCGGCCAAGGTCAAGTTCAAAGCCTTAAGGTCAAGTTCCAGGTCAAGGTCTGAATATTAATTCGCCTGCGGGCGAGAATAGTGTGCCGCTCATGCCGCAGGGGCACTTACTTTTCTTTGTCTCGCCAAAGAAAAAGTAAGCAAAAGAAAGGCGACTGGGGGAGGACCGGGTTTGCTCCAAGTTCAGTCGCAAACAACTCCCCCAGACCCCCACTATACGGACAGGTGAGCGAAAACTAGAAAGTTTATTGGTATGTTATTCTTGCGAGCTCCCGACTTGTCAGTAGTGGCGCAGTCAACAGCTAACATCTCATCGCGAGAATTCCTCACTCTAAACCCGGGCTCGCATAGCGGCTGGGTAAATTCGATGTCGGCCCAACGGCCTAAATTCAACCTACCGGTTCAAAGCCTGATCCGTGATTGCCGGGCGTTTGGTGACCGCATGAGCAAATGGTTTTGCCCGGTATTGACAGTGCATTACAGATACGAAGAGGCTACCCGGGCAAAAATTCGACGAGCAAGGCCGGGTATAGTGCGGGGGGCTTACGCGGTCTTTGCGACTACTGCATGCCTTTGGCGCAGTAGTCGGGGGCGCCACGGGGGGAAGCCCCCTAAGTCGCCTTCCTGCTTACTCTTTGGCGAGACAAAGAGTAAGCGCCTCCGCGGCATCAGCGGTACAATATGCCCAGCCAAAGGCTGATTAAGATTTGGTCTTGAACTAAAACTTGAACTTAAATACTTGACCTAGGCCTCAAAAACCACCCACCTCTTGTGTCAGTTTTGAAGTCCGCTGACTATAAATGTGCGGCCGGGGATGAAAACCCGACCGCACATTTCCTGTTGGTGTGTACCATGATCGCGGGCGCAGCAAGCGGCGCCCATACACAATCCCTATTTCTTCACGCAAGCAACAGCCTCGATCTCGCAGAGGACATTCCGAGGCAGGGTCTTTGCCGCTATGCACGACCTCGCCGGCTTGGGATCGGAAGTGAAGTAGCTGGCGTACACCTCGTTGAACGCGGCAAAGTCCGCCATGTCGTGCAGGAAGCAGGTGGTCTTCATAACCGTGCCGAAGTCCGCGCCGCCTTCTTTCAGTATGGCTTCAAGATTTTTAAGAACCATGTGGGCCTGGGCGGTTACGTTGTCGCCTACAATTTCCCCTGTTTTGGGGTCCATGGGCAGCTGCCCCGAGGTAAAGAGCATGTCGCAGCAACGAATTCCCTGGGAGTACGGGCCTATAGCGCCGGGAGCGTCTGTGGTGTTGATTTGCGTAAGCATTTGTGTGTCCTCCTTGGGTCGGGCGCAGATAAATGGCACGCCCGGCATTTATATAGATATTGTATCAGCTCGCCGCACATTCTGTCAATATTGTTGTCCTCTTGCCATCACCCACAGTAAGCGTGGATGGCATCACGCAAAAACTCCGCGGCTCCGGGGGCTATCTTGTCGTAATGGGCTCGAAACCGCTCATCGGCAACATACATTTCCCCCAGCCCCTTGTGGTACTCCTGGCTGTAGTTTGGGTAAAACACGCTCAACCACTGTCGGTGTAGGTCGCAAGTCTCTTGCGCTAATACACTTTGCTGGGTCTCCTATTTCGAGCGCCGCTTTTAGGCTTTCCTCCACGGCAAGGCGCAGCCGTTCACACTCGTTGTATTGCTCCCTGGTCAAATCCTTTAAGCACACGTTGGATTCCTCCACAGCCTGAGCTCCGTATTTAGACAGTATTTCGGCCCCATACTTTCGCTCGTTTTCGTCAATCACAGCTTGCTTAAAACCCCCGAATCTTTCTTTATCTGTCATTGCTATCTCTCCCTTCATGGCAGCGATGGATTTTGTCACGTTGCTTATCAAAGCGTCCAATAGCTCGCGCCTTTTTTGAAGCCGCGCAAGGTGGCTCAAAAATGTCTGCTCCCTATTAAGGTCAGGGGCCGACAACAGCTTTTTTATATCGCCCAGCGAAAAGCCCTGTTCCTTGTAGAGCAGTATTTGTTGCAGCGCGCTCACCTCCTCTTGACCATAAACGCGGTACCCAGATGAAGCTACTCTCGCCGGCTTTAATAACCCAATGTCATCATAGTGTCGCAAAGTGCGTGCACTTACGCCGGACATCTTAGAGAGCTTGTTGCTGGAATACTCCATACCGTCTCACCTCACAACACAGTATAAACTATTACATAACGTCAAAGTCAATAGCTTTGTAAAAAAATTTGCAACATAAACCACCGCAGCTCTTGACAATCGATATTAATTGCTATATAATAATTATTATCAATTAATAAAAGGAGTCGCAGCAATGGAAAACAACAAGTACAGATCCATCGTGAACCTTGACTTTCAATACGCTCACAGATTTATGAATTGGCCGTGTGAAGCAAAGCATCTCCACGGACACTCGGGCCTTCTTACAATTGAGCTCGAAGATGTCGTGGACCCGGTAACCGGATTTGCTCATGCATGTAAAGAGGGCTTCAAAAAAGCTTGGGAAGTTGCCGACCACTTCCACCACGCAACACTCTTCCAAGAGGGCGACCCGCTCCTCGAGCCAATGCTCGAAGTATACAAAAAGGCTGGAATTATTAACGACCCCAAGTATTGCGTTCCTCTTAAAAAGATAGACCACGAACTTGCTTGGTCATACCCAGAGTACAGGATAGTTGTTACCAAAAAGGTTTCTACTTGCGAGAACCTTTGCGAGCTGTTTTATGAGCTTTTAAAAGACAAAATGCCTATCAAAAAAATCACTTTCCGCTCATCTCTTATGAACGCCGCAAGCAAGGAATTCTAAAAAAGAAGCTTCACAGTTAAGTTTAGCATTGCACACACTTACAGGAAAAACCTCCTATTACATTTGAAAAAACAACAGCCGTGCCTCCCAAAGCGGAGACACGGCTGTTGTTTTTTAGTGCTTGAATTAGCCTATTTATAGCGACTGAGTGTAAATCTTCTCAACGGCTGCCTTGTCCGAACCCACCGGCGCACAGCCCAGCAGGCCGGTCAGTCCCGGGGTCTCGAAGGTGAGCGCAACCAGCTTGGGAACATCGGCTGCGGTAAATCCAACATCTTTAAGAGTCTCGGTTATACCGACAGACTTAAGCCATGCGCGCACGCCATCGGCAGCCTTTTTGGCTTCGCACGCCTCTCCTGTAAGACCTGGAACGATGGGTGAGAGCACATCAGCCAAAATCTCGCTCCTAGCCGGGTAGACACATTCAACGACTGCCGGCAGCAATATCGCCAGACCAAGGCCGTGGGTTATCTCGGGCTTGATGCCGCTCAGCGGGTGCTCGAGCGCGTGGGTAAAGTGCAGCAGCCCGTTGTCGAAGGAAGTGCCCGCAATCATGGCAGCATAGGTCAGGAAGTACCTGGCCTCAAGGTTGCCGGGGTCTTTGAGGGCCACCGGCAGGTAGGTTGCCACCATGCGCATGACTTCCTTGCCCAGCGTAATCGCGAACGGGTTGTTCAGTACGGTGGATGCGGCCTCAACCACGTGGTTTACCGCATCCACGCTCACGTATCTGGTTTGGTCCGCAGGCAGACCGGTCATTAGCGCCGGGTCATCAATTGAGTAGAAGGGGTAGATGTGGTCGCTTGCCAGGGCCGGCTTATACTCTTTCTCCGGGATAGTTACAACCGCAAACCTGTTGGCCTCGGTGCCGGTACCGTGGGTGAGGTTGATAGCAACTATCGGCACGGCCTTTTCAGGCGTAAACTTCATCTCATAGAGATCCTGGCAGGTTTTCTCCGGGTACTCGAGCAGGATTGCCGCACTCTTACCGGCATCAATCGGGCTGCCCCCGCCAATGGCAATAACAGCGTTTGCGCCCGCGTCTCTGCCAATCTTAACAGCTTCGTCAACCTGGTGGGTCTCAGGGTTGGGCTGCACTTTGTTGTACAGCGTGTAAGTAATCCCCTGAGCATCCAGGGCTTTGGTCACGTGGTCCCAAGCGCCGGTTTTGGCATAAGCGGCCTTACCTGTCATTACAAGCACGCTCTTAACCCCTTTGGCCTTTAGCTGCTCGGCGATAAAGCCCATCTTCTGGATAGCGCCTACCCCTAAAAACACCCGGCTGCCACAGATAATTGTGCTCACGTTGTTAATGTCGATTCCCTTTTCCCACGATGCTGGCATATTTGTACCTCCTTATTTTTAAGGCCTTGCGGACAGGCCTTGCGTTATATGGACAATTATACCAAATTGACATAAAAATATCAATGCGCAAAACGCACAAATACACGGCAAAGTAGGGGCGAGCATCGCGCGTTCTGGGGAATTCCCGCACACACCACAAAGGAACAGAATTAGGGGTAGCAATTGCAGTAGTAAGTGTGTTATAATTTTGTATGTTGCTCCGCTTTTTTGTGAGTGGGGTCACGTACTTATATTTTGAACAAAAAAGGAGAGCTGGACAATGTTAGTCTGCAATGCACGAGAGCTGGTAGTAAACCGGGAGGTTTGCATAAAATAGTCTTGTGTATAAACCTCCCATAGGTTATCAAACTAACTTTATGGAGGAAAATATGAATAATACTTTTTCAAACAAATTTATCGCTGATGAAAATAATCTTGCACTACTAAAGGAAACAATGTGGGGGCCGAATGGAATACGACAAGCCGAGGAATTGGCATCGCATTTCAAGATCACCAAGGATATGAAAATCCTTGATTTAGGCTCTGGAATGGGCTTATCGGCGCTGTATCTGGTGCAGGCATACGGTGCTGAGGTTTTTGCCACCGACTTATATGCTGACCCGACCGTCAATCATGAGCGTTTTCAAGCCCTTGGCATTGCAGATAAAATCGTTCCGATGCTACTGGACGCTACACAGCCGTTGCCATTTGCAAAGAGCTACTTCGATGTGATTTTTTCGGTAGGCGCATACAATATGTTTGGCGATACCGAGGAAGTGCTGCCAAATCTTATTCCCTATGCGAAAAAAGGCGGCTACATTGCAGTTGCATTTCCCGGCTTGAAGTATGATTTTGGCGACAATATTCCACAGGAAATGAGACCGTTTTGGGAGGTTCCCGAAGTTGCGAGGTACGTCCGTGGCACCCAGTGGTGGAGGGACTTGTTTAGCAAGGCAGAGGGCATAGAGATTGTGAACTTCAGCGAACAGGTTTGCCACGACATAGCTTGGGAAGAATACCTTACGAGCCTTGACCCCAAAAAGGGAGAAGAATTTGCATTGGATGCGGATTGCGTGGACAAATGGACTTTAGATATGAAAACAGCAGAAGGTGGCAAGTATTTCAATACAATCCAGTTGATTGCTAAAGTCCTCTGAGTGTAAGCATTAAACCGCTCAACCCCTTGCAATACCACTAATTGTAATAATTGAGACTTGCCAGCAGCAAAGCCCATGAACAGGGATATTACTCCCTACTTCATGGGCTATTTTTTTACGTCCAAGCGGTGAAAAACCTTGACAAACTACAACAGACCGATATGTGCGGTGGCAATCGTCCCGGCCTAAACCCGCCTTCCCCCGCGTATACATGTACAAAAAGACAGGCAGGTGGTGGCATGACCGAAGGCATTGTTCTGGCGCTTATTGTCGGCGTGGTGTTCGTCAACGGCTGGACAGACGCGCCCAACGCCATTGCCTGCGCGGTCTCCACCGGGGCGATGAAATACCGCGCCGCCGCCTGGATGGCCGGGGTCTGCAACCTGCTGGGGCTGCTCGCCAGCTACTTTGCTGGAGCGCTCGTCACCGAGACCATATTCTCTCTGGCGGGTTTCGGCCAAAACCCAAGCAACGCCCTTATAGCCCTGAGCGCTGCCATGGTGTCGATTGTTTTGTTCGCGGTGGCGGCCTGGCGGGCGGGAATTCCGGTAAGCCCTAAGATAAACATAACGGAAAAAATACGCTCCATATGAATGGCTTTACTATACCAAAAATCCGCACCACTAAGCAATGGGAAGCATTGCCATGATGTGCGAGCGTTGTCGTT
>Ga0131853_10001266_pt1 | contig 45481 bp, 27 predicted proteins | sample TergutLab28metaG_FD_92764 | JGI IMG/M metagenome (GOLD analysis project Ga0131853, IMG submission 92764) | Labiotermes labralis P1 segment gut microbial communities from Petit-Saut dam, French Guiana - Lab288 P1 (version 2) (version 2) | ecosystem: Host-associated > Arthropoda: Insects >... | reverse complement strand
TCATTCTTGAAGATTTGGATATGCGGAAGCTCTCCGCGAAGTGGGTCCCGAAATGCCTGAACGCGGATCAAAAACGTCAACGGTGCCAGTCGTCTGAGCAAATTTGGAAATTTTTCGTCGCGATTCAAATGATTTCCTGTCGCGATTGGTGACCATGGACGAAGCCTGGTTATATCACTATGACCCGGAAACAGAGCAACAATCAATGGAGTGGCGGTATAGCGGCTCACCCCGCTCCAAAAAATTCCGAGTCCAAAAATCCGCTGGAAAAGTTCTCGCCTCGATTTTTTGGGCTCAAGACGACATCCTCTTCATTGATTATCTTTCAAATGGTCAAACTACCAACGCGCAGTATTACGTATCTCTGCTGGTGCAATTAAAGGGCATTTTGAAGGAAAGACGCCGCGGGAAGTTCACCAAGAGGGTCTTACACGTATTATTGCACGACAATACCCCGGCTCACCGGGCATTTGCAACCCAGAAGAAATTGGCCTACCTGGACTTCCAATGTCTTGATCACCCACCCTATTCTCCGGATCTGGCCCCGTCGGACTCTCACCTATTCCTTGGACGGAAATAAACAATTGAAAGTTCGCCATTTTTCGTCCGACGCGTAAGTCATTTCTGCCGCGGACACCTGGTAGGACGGACAACCTTCTGAATTTTTTTTTGAGTGGCTTGTAAAAGTCAGAGCAACGGGCTAAGAAGTGTATTGAGCTTCGTGGGGAGAATGTTGAATAAATCCCGAGTTTGGTCGCTGTAGCTTGTTTCCTTCCTGGTCGGGCTAAGGACTTATCAGCACCCCTTCCTACATTCAGACATCAGTTTTGCGAGATCTCTAGCTTCTGCCGCGAGTGAGAACTGCGCTCTTCTGGGCACTAAAGGAGCTTGTAGTGGTAATTCCTTACTGACGTTTCGGGTCAACCTATCGGTCCCATCTTCGAAGGCTCGGAAACGTCGGTAAGGAATTACCACAACAAGATGAATTAATGTCCAGAAGAGCGCTGTTCTCAAACATTAGTTTTGTGGTAAGTGTAACAACACTTACGTTCTGCAGCATGTCTGTTTTTTCACTCCGATATTGCAGTGGTCGTGGTTGTATCTGGTTTGTACAGGCTGTACTGTACATCAGTGTTCGCACCGCTATGATGGTTTGTGGCGCCCATTGGAACAGGTCACGTTTATCTGTTTAAACTGTAAAACATGTAATGGGTCCATAAATGTCAGCGGGTTAATATAAGGAGTTACAGAACAAAATGTTAAATATTCAACTATTTTCTTCAATCTTCATGTTACGCCTTGTATCAGTGATATCAAATACTTTATTGTCCAACTAATGCACTCAAATATATAAAAACATTAAATAGTTAAAAGCCAATTAAACTTATAAAAGTCGCTCCAACATGTTTCGGTTCACGCAGGAACCATCATCAGTGTTATGGCGGCGTGGCGTCATATGCCGCCATAACACTGACAACGTCTGCACCGACGCACACTGTTGAACCAAACCTGTAATTTTAGCTACGCACTGGTTGTGGCTCCCTGATGATGGTTCCTGCGTGAACCGAAACATGTTGGAGCGACTTTTATAAGTTTAATTGTTTTTTTAGCTATTTAATGTTTTTATATACTTGAGTGCATTATTTGGATAATAAAGTATTTGATTCGACTATCTTGTGCACACAACAATCCGTTGATTCAAGTCTTCTGTGATATTAAGTTTCGTGTTGGTCTTTTTCTTCAGGGTAAATCGGTCCAAGACAATGCTGGGTAACATATAGTGTCCGAGGAGTTAATTTGAGATTCGTTTATGAACTTGGTTCTGTTACTCCCACAAACGACCAATGCAGTTTCATTTCTTACTATACATCCTAACTTCACTGTATAAAATCGTATAAGATTACTGGCATTTTTAGAAGCTTCTTAAGACAGTGGCTGTAAATAATAAAGCCAACAATATTCGTTTATTTGTTAAAAATTTTATATTGCATGCAGTGTAATATCCACTTAAGAGTTAGAAATATCGTATGTTCTCTGGAAGCTTAGAAACTGTAGGAAATGTTATATGGCTGTGTATACACAGATTTCGAAATTCGAGACAAGAAAAAACTTCTTCCTCGCAGATAACAATGCAAAAACTGTGTGGGTCTGTGAAGTATGATACGAGCCTGATAGATACAGACGGCTGGACAGAAATAACATGTCACCAACAGCATCTGTTGATGACTCGGCCTTGATAACCCCCCCCCCTGGTGCAACATTGACTTCATTTTTTGTCTTTTGTATAAGTTTTATGTAAAAAAAGTTATATCTAGATGGCTATAAGAGGATACATAATTTCAAGATTTTTGTTTCCTACCCACCGAGAAGCAGTACGTGTTTTTCACACATAATGTGATTCTTTGCACGTTACTTTCACAGTAACTAAAATTGGAAGAAGAAATTACACTAAAATTAATGTGTATTCGTATAATTTAAATAAAGTGTGATTGAGGATTCAAATCGCAAAACTCGCACACCCCTTCAACAGCAGAGGCCACCGTACGTATAGTTAAAAACACGTAGGAAATTCCGTTAAGTGTTTGGGACTTTCTTTTATCAGTTCCCTGGTAGAAAAGACGAAAAGACTCTGAAACTGTTTCGAACGTTAAGATTTAACGTGCGCTCCTCGCATATGGGCTGTACATTTGGTTTATAAACGTGAATAATATTTTGGGCAAAGTGGAAGTATGACCAGATAATATGCCTCAAGGAAATATTTTATGCGGGCGTGGGCTGGATTTGCCTGCTTCACGATTGGGACCAGTGGTGGGCCCTTGTGAAAAAGGTAACTAACTTCCGGGCTGTATAAGGGGCGCTGAATTTCTTTCCCAGGTGACAGACTATCAGCTATTCACGAAGAATTCTGCTGCATGGAGTTGGTTTTTGTTTGTTTGTTTGTTTGTTTGTTTGGCGCAGCAGACCCCCAGTGGATCAGGGCCTCCTCATGCACGAGGTTCCTAGATCACACACAGTGACGCACCACAGTCGATAGGAATCCTCTGGACGAGGGATCAGCTCGTCGCAGAGACCTCTACCTTACGACACACAACACTCACAGCAGACAAACACCCATGCCCCCGGTGGGATTCAAACCCAAGCGGCCACAGAACTACGCCATAGACCGCGCGGCCACTGGGACCGGGATGGAATTGATTAGTTACTTAATTAGTTGGGGAAATTTGTCCGACTGAGTGGAGCCAATTAGGAGCTTATCTCAGTTGCAATGTAACACCTGATAACAATCAAATTCCTTCTCGCAAATGTTGTGTTTGGAATAATCTAACGATATGGACTTTTTTTCACAATGGACACATTCACTGACACACACCATTGTTCAACATGTTGGACGTACGTAATCACTACCACACACCACCTTTGAACAAACTGGGCATGTTCGCTGCCATGAACCATTCTTCAACAAGCTGTAAATGTTCACTGCCACACACCATTCTGAGAAATATTTAAACCTAACTTATCACCCTTTTGTTAATGTTCATTATTTTTGTGGCATTTAACGGTACCTTTTCAGCGGAAAGGGTCAAATGTTACTTTAGAGTGATTAGCATTACTGCTTCGTGTTAGGAATATACGAAATAGAACAGGCCATCCTCCTCGGATTTGTTGCGGTTTCTCTTTGTCCAGAAACGACGGGATTGTTTCTTTAATGAGGCCATGATCGCACCTTACCACGTTCTTTCAAATTCATTGTTCACCAGTAGTACCAAAATGCGATGCCACTCGTTCATGATCTGAGCATGCGAAAGTGACCGAGGCTTCATAAAACATTACGCAACACGTTCAGGTTTTACAGTGATGAAATTTTAGCCCCTTGCCGAACAGCGGAGCTGGAAGACCACACTTTGTCAGCGGTCCGCGACTGCTTCTCCGTATCTGGAGGCCGTCTTCTTATCCGCTACCTGGGGAAGGCTCATGTCTTGGTGGCATGGACCCGTCAGTTGAAAGCATCAGTAAATAAACTTGGAATTATTGTATTAACAGTGAGAGTGGTTTTTCAGAGCGGTGACTATGATGAGTGCGGTTTTAGGGGACGTGATGCCACATAATCTGTTAAAAATGACTGAAGTTTCGGAGGAATCTACGATGTTTATAGTCTGCTTCAAAGATGGTGTGTCCGAAATGTCTGTAAATTTATGTCAAAATACAGTCGACTTAATGATTAGGCTACGGGATGGATGACTGAAGAATCGTGGTTTGATTCTCGGAGTAAACAAGACATTTATCTGTTTTTCAAGGTGTGTATACTGACTCTTTGACCACCCAGTTTCCTGTCCAGTGTTCTCTGTCGCCGGTACTCTGGAGAGTAAGGAGGGTGAGGCGTGAAGCTATCTAAAGCAGAGGTTAAGGATGTTTGGAGTTATGTATCTACTTCCCACTATGGCTTCATGGATTGGTGCTTAATTCAGCAAAGCGACAAATTTACTTCAACCTACACGGTGTCACATGTTGGGAGATAACACTTTTCAACACACAAGTACATTGAAGTTTCCAAGTCTATTAGCATACTGTACCGTTACCATTGTTCGCTTTGTCTAATGTATGGTTATTTAATGAAACACAGTGCCTGCCTTGTGCTAAATTATGGTTCCATTTAACTTACAGGTCTGTAGGTTTTGTTGGTCATGTCTAGTTAAGTGAAGAGTGTGAAACAGAAAGGCTCATTGGCTGTGGAGATCAGTGGAATTAATATATAAATACTGATCAGTGAACTTGTACCTGTCTAAAAGAGTCCACTGTTAATTATAATCTTTATGGGCATTAGTAGACCGGTTTAATTCATTTGAATTTTAAGACACGTTTGTAAATATTACTTTATTTTAGAATGCTTTTAGTTTTACGCAATAGAAGTTAACAAGATGATGTATATATAAACACAAACAAATTTTGGAGAAGTGTGTTACTGACTTCAGAACTAAGCATTATATAAATCTGAACATCTTGTGAGGCCGTTCTGGCGTTTTCTTGGCTCCATTTCTAAACTTCGTCTGTCTTCAGTTAAGAACTTAGTCTAACAGATTTATAGGACTGTTAATGTCTGATTCATTCTCCTGTGTTGTAACCAGTGAGGATGGCTGTGTGTGTGTGTGTTATGCGCTAAGAACTCCGAGGAAACAAGTTTTCTCTTCCAGTACATTGTTTCCTTTCTATGTAGCTGATAAGATATATAGAAGAAAATTGAGAAGAGAGTGGGAATTGAATGGAATATTATTTCTTTTCAAGACAGATATATAGAATTATTAGGAGTAGAAAAGTAAAAAATCGAGTCGATAAATCAGGAAGCAAAGATCTGAAAGCCACTCAGGTTTGCGTAACCCTCGCATTTCCTATCTTGTAATTCCTTTAAATATTATTTCACAACTGGTTACATTCCGCAACAAAACTCAGTACCTTTATTACAAAGGCCAACCGGTTGATGTTGTTTAGGTACATAATTGATGCTTGATGTGAGAAACATAAAAAACACACAAATATACTCTGCGGAAAATTTTGGGGATTTTAAGTGCCAAGGCAAGTGTTGCACATCACTGTGCTATAATGGGTCCGAGAGTGTCCAGTCAAAGTGCCAGTCGATTGAAATCTGAATTCTTTGTGTTGTGTAGTATAAGCTTCTGCAGTAATGATCGTGACGTCACCCACAAGTATCGAAATCTGGGCTGAGACTCTACACTACATGCTGTTGTCTAAAATTCAGTTGTGATAGATTGCACTGCGTGAATTTAATGTTGTTTGTGGTATTGCTCCATGCCACGTTTAAGGCTATTCTTTTGGAATTCGTATGTAATTTTAGCACTTTATGTACAGACAACCATATTGTGAAAATCTTGTCTATTTTCATGTTTGGTTGGACACAACCTGAGTAAATTACTCTTCTGTTGAGTCCGTAGACAGAGCTGTCGTCAAAGACTGGACATTGAATTGGCTGTAGTTAGAGGTCCCAAATATGTAGCAGTTGTTCACACCCTGTCCACATGAAGATGGGCTCAGAGCCATTTCCTAAAACGCAGTTGTTTTCAGGCCAGTTCGAATTACTGCGAATTGCCACTTAGGCCTACCATGGCCCTATCCGTCCATCCATCTCTGCTCTTGCAGGAATTGTAGAACTGCCGAATTGATTTGCATAAAATTTTTTATTGGGGAATCTCACGAACAGTTATCTAGCAACTTCAGTTTTGATAATGTGCAAAGACACACTTAATTACTCGCGTTTATAGGTGCTTTAGACATTGTGAAAAGTTATCACAGGAAAACAGAAAATCTATCGGCAGGAACAGAGACAGAACTGTCACACTGTGTACATACCCCAGACTGTTACATCAAGAGCGAACACAACGTACTGAATTTGTAATTAGGTCATTGCTGTAAGGAAAGGCAAGCAGGAAGTTCAACTCCGATAAAACACACACGCACACACACACACACACCCGTATTCTCTGTCTTTCTCGTTGTCAAAAATTACTTACACTCCACTTCTTTGCATTTGTGTGTGTAAAGTTACAGGTACTTATTCATGTCGTGACGTTATTTATCAGTAACTTCGAGCGATAACAGCTGACAAACTGTTTTCCGGAACACACTTGTGTACAGAGTGATAGACACGTGTTGGTCATGACATGTACAAAAGCGTACATATTTTGCTGTTCGTCGTATCAATTAATATGGCATGAGTTCGATGACTGGGGAATTGGAAGTTCAGAGTCCCACGACTGTGCTCTTAACGGCTACCCAGCTACCCGACAGACCCATCCTGCCTTCTTTCCGGTGGAAAACATTATGCAACAAAGTGCTCGGAAGAATCTGTAGTTTTTTTGCTTACCTGCTAATGTTTAAAGTATTTTGTAACAGTATTGCACAGAGCTTTAGCTAGAAGTCACACCGATTTCCATCTTCTGGGATCTGACTTCGTGCACTGTAGTACACACATATCAATGCTTCGGAGTAACCTAATGCCTCCACCTTCAGAGAAAAAAGTTCCAGATTGTTGATGCTTCTTCCCTCTATGGCTGTACATCCCAGCGAACTCAGTTCCATCCTGATTCCGCTAGCAAGCAGTCAGCAAAACCTGTATGACATATACCTGTTGCTGTGTGTACAGTGCTAGACTCCTGATGATGGGCAGAGAAACTGTCCGAAACATGTAGGGTTACATTTCAAAAAATAAATTTGAGAAATTAGTGCATCTCGTTGGTTTTATTATAAGAATATAGTAATGAACATTCGGCTGTCCATAAAATAACGGAGATTTTTTACTGGGCTCACAGCTAAATCTCTGATCAGGATTCTGGCCAGTGACGTCAGTTCTGAAGGCGTGGATAACCTCATAATTATGGAGGCACTCGAAGTAAGGACATGTATCATGTTCGTATATTTAAGAACGACTATAAAGAATATTTCCTATGTTCTTACCAAGTGTGAAGTTTTATAATTTCTGTATGATCCTGTGTTTAGTAAACAAATTGTAATATAATTAGGCCTAATATGAATCTTTTTTCTCATTCCAGGTAAGTTAATCAGCTGCTTGTTTACGGTCTACCCTGGCGTCACTGATGAATGACAGTAAGTTAACGGACTGATTCACTAATTCTGACAGAGCAATGCTATATGGTTGACAAATCTTTACGTTATTGTTAAAAATCTTGGGATTTACTGTTTTTTCAAATTATTTAATTTCCATCTGTTCCGATATTCTGCATTGAACTGCGTTTCTGAGGGCACTTGACGGTGGTCTCGCAACCCGGCGACCACGTGTAAGTGAAGCAAATCTGGTGGTACATTCCTGTTTGAAACTAACGTCAAGATGGATTACAAACACATCTCCACTCCACGTTTGATCACTTTTTTAGCTTGTAATTTGAAATATAGCGGCGATGAAAACGTTTGAGGCTGTAACTTACAGAGTTTGTACTGAAGTATACACTAAATTCTTCGAAAAAACGAAAGAGAGTGAAGAAATAATGATAATACTAGTAGATCTGTATGACACTTCAGTACGACCCGACTGACCTGTGGGTCATGAACTTGGATATTGACCACGGAAGAAACGAAGGCACTCAGAATATTTGAACGGAAGAATGTAAGGAAAATATATGGACTGTCATAAAAGGAGAAGGCTGGAAAATAAAATTAAAAAAACACGTGGATAAAGGACGTACTACAAGGGGAAGGTATTGTAAAATTTATAAAATCCTTCCGACTAAGATTGTATGGTTATGTGGAAAGAATGCAAAAGCAAAGACTTCCGAAAGAAGCTGTAACGGCGAGGAACAAGGAAAAGAGGGAGATAAAAATGAAGAGACGATATTGAAGAGGACTTAAATGTGATGGAAATAAATACAGGCAGGCAGTGGCGGCCAGAGAACGTCGGGAATGGAGTCAGATCTTATTGGAAACCGAAGTCCACAGAGGACTGTAGCGTCAGCTTTTGGAAAAAAGAAGAAGAAGATGCGTGCGACTGAAAGTGAAGCAGTAGGAAAGTTTGCCTTATGGTTTCTACTTGTACGGCTTGTTAAATGATTCTGGACCGCCGTTAACTGATATTTCCATTTCTAGCAAGTTATGTCCATTCTGGAATGAGGTTCGACAGATGGATATGTAGACATATGGCATGATCCGCCTGTAATAATTCTGTGTGAAAGAACTGCGATTGCTTGTCGCTCATGAAACAGCAACTTGTGGTAACCCTCCGATACAGTACAGCAGGAGACAAGAACCTTGATCTGTTCTCAGTAGACCCCACGGTTGGACCCCGTGTCCAGAAGGTTTTCACCACTGGACGACGCTATCCTCTCTCCTGGAGCCTCACCTTTCATTAGTTTCAGAACGGGTACTTAGTTTGTTGTTGTCTAAATGACGTCACATCAGCCGTCTAAGTGTTTCTTACCACTGGCATCAGCCGTGAGTGTCTACTGCAATTTTATGTTTTGCACCATACATTGTAATATAATCATATAATATAAACAAACAAAATGCACCTTAGTTAAACTAATATGTTAATTTTCTAAATTTTTTACGATGTCTTCTGCCTGTTTCAAACCCCAGGATTCATCTTCAGGAAGTTGTACCTACAGGTATGGTATTAAATCATACCTGTACATAAAACCGTCTTCCTGAAGATGAACTCACGGGTTCGAAACATGCAGCAGACATCGTAAAAATTTAGAAAACTAACATATTTGTTTAACAAAGGTGCGTTTTGTTTGTTTATATAATAAGATTATTCACCGTAATGTGTTCCGCTCTGCAGTAACATCGCCTTGCACCGTGCGGACTGACACACGACTTCAATTACAGACCTACAGGCAGACGTGAACAACTTCTGTACTTCATCCTCTTGTATTTGTTCCGTCATGTTTGGTTTTGCTTTTTCCAATCAATACAACAATATAAATGATTTCATATTCCTTTATTTATCGCCTTCACTACGAAATGCTTCGCCATCCAACTCAGTTCTTCCTGGCCGTAATTCCCGGCCGAAATATGTGATAAATAAATGAGTGTAAAATTATTTATAGTGTTCTGTTGATCGGAAAAGCAGTAAAATATACTGTGCAGTTAATGTGGTCACGTGACCGACCATGTTGTGTATTAAATGTGTCTTGAGAACGGAACGAATTTTTTTATTAAAATATTTCAGACTCGTGTTTACACATTGCTTTAACATTAAAAAACTGCGTTGGTATTGAAAAGAGAGAGAGAGAGAGAGAGGCAGGAGAGTAGACGATAGGAATTTCATGACAGAAACGAATGACGGTCTGTTGGAGCGGGGAGGGTTGCAGGGAAGGTCATCGCTGTTAGAAGTTTCTCAGGCTTCGCTCGCTGGCCCTTCTGACAGATGCAGCATGAAAATTAAGATATTAAAGTGGTGATATGTGTCCTGATGTGCTGATTGGTGCGAAGTTCGTAATTTGGAGAGATTATTTGATGGTCTTTAAGCAAGGAGATAAATTTGTATTAATTTGAATCGGGACAGCTGTGCGAGGAACATGCATAGCAGCTTGGAACGTGGGTATTAGAATTTGCTTGAAAAGACAGAGGAAAATCGAGAAACCCTATTAACATTTTTATATAAAAATTCGGTCCCTGTCTCACAGGGAACAGTTTGTCCACATTACACAGACCAACTGATTCTTGCTGTTTATGGAAATATTCACCGACTGTTATGCGAGTCGTATAGAAACCAACAGTACACTGCGTGACAGAATGTGACTGTACTTAATTTTACACCACTGGGCCTTAAAAGGTTAACAAGCAATATTTAACTGAGGAATGAAAACCAACTAGATGCCACTTATTATTTTATTGTACTTCTTATAGGCTCAACATGTTTCGGGCACTACTATGCCCATAATAAGGAGCTCGCGACTATAATATAGATTACCACATTGGTCGTTTCGTTCTTGGTTTGCTGTAGGTTGGAGGTAATCATTGTGGTAATAGATATCATAGTCGCGAGCTCCTGATGATGGGCATAGTAGTGCCCGAAACATATTGAGCCTATAAGAAGTACAATAAAATAATAAGTGGCATCTATTTGGTTTTTATTCTTCAGTTATCACAATGACGCACGGTCCAACAAACATCTAAATAAGCAATATGTAACCACGAAAGAAGTATTGACAGGCAGGAGTACTTGAACAATGAATGCAGGCTAATGGACTGTGTGATATAAGGCTTTCGGCGCTGTGTACGTGAGTCCTTTGCTCTTCTGGGGTGTATCTCGTCTTCGGTTGGTAGTTGGTTGCCGAACGTTTCAGGAACACATCGGTCCCATCTTCAAGGATCATGCATGTCTAGGACTCCTACACCCTTGAAGATGGCCCAAATAGTTTTTCCCGAAATGTCGGTAACCATCTACGGACATACTCCGCGTAACATGCCAGAAGAGCGTAGGCCTCGATTTTGGACTCCTTTATTTGCAAATGTTTTCGGGTAACAAGATGTGGACTCGTTATTTATGTAAAAAATGAATTTCTACAGAGATTAACGTTGACGTCATTAAACCCTGCTAGAATTATGTTAATATACTTTAAACTTGAAACCCGATAACTCGTTTTACTGGCGTAGTATTGGTTTTTGTATCTCTGTTTTCGTTGTGAAATTGGTTACTTCGTGCATTTGAATCAAATTATTTTCCCTTGCAGCACCAACTGAATGCTCATAAAAACATATGTAATAGCAGTCAACATGTAAAAGTTTAAAAATATTGTATTTTTACACGTTTTATACTTGCTCTCAAAATAATTCGATGTACACATAATATTGCTATAATGTATTCCCGACTGTATATATTAACACTCTGTGGATTTAACTTAACTCTGGAATGCCATATGTATAAACATTACAATGTAATCTGTTTTATTTTAAAACTTTGTATAAGAACTCCCTGAAGGTAGAATAGTAATGCCGAAACATGCTGCAGTGATAAATGACTCTATTACTTTTGCCTTCGTGTTTGTATGAATAGTAGATAGAGGTTTCAGAATTTCGACCGTCTTCAGATGTCTGCATGCCCGTGATCATTCATAGGACAGAATACAGTCACTGTCAGGCATGAATGATTCATTAGCAACATGCAAGTTGGCTTATAGATAGAAGATCCCTTGCGACGAAAAGCTGCAAGGAGCTTAAAACGTAGCCCCTCTCTATACCACCCGCATACACGGCTCTACGTAATAGAATGACGTCTTATCCGTCACGCATTACGATTTTTTTGCCTCCTTTTATTATACAACCAGTCCGTTACAAGATTATAAATACAACTTATGTAGTCGAACCTAAAATCCTACACTATTTAGTACATGTCTTGCAGAGTAATATCCCAATGAATATTCTCCAATCATATGTTCACATGGCTATGAAATTATATTTACGAAAATCTCTATTTTAAATGCCGAGGTAAATCCCATCTGCCATCTGCTGACATTATTAGGAGCTCACCATATTTTCCACGTTAGCGGGTTAAGCGTTAAATCTGTTGGTTTGAATGTTTTCAGTCTTCTAGGCTCTTCTTCTTCAAGTAGTGTGGATGCAAGTTCGTTTGGTTGTGTTATTATTTTATCTCTGTACTTGACGCTGAATTGTGTAATTTCTTCTCTAATTGTTGGTACTTTTAAGTCTGCTTGTAACACTTTCTTAAATACGTACCACGGAGCATTTACTATTGCTCGGAGGACAATGTGTACCCAATGCAGAATTGCGAAAATAGAGTGACAAGTCCACGGAGGGAAATACGAAAGCATTTTCCAGCAGTTAATTACTGGCAATGCATTACTGACGGACGATTATCTTTTTACTACGGTGCGTTGTTGTTTTCTTCTCTGTTTTCAGAACCAAAGCACTGGTAATGTAAAACAAACAAACAGGTCTGTCAGTGTCCGGCGCTCTCATCCAGGGCTGCGTCAAGAGGCGCAGAAAGTCTATACAAACTTAACACTTTTGCGAGAGGAAGGCTCATGGACGCGTCACGTTGATTATCAGTTTCGAGCATGGTAATTATTCAGGGCCTGCGCAATGCTCACCAGTCTGGGAGAAATACCCCTGTCGGTTTTTCTACAGCGAACCCAACAGTGAACAGCCAAAACCGTTATGCAGTTTACTCTGTACTTTTGCTAATGTGTATGATAGCCATGGATGTTAAAACTACGTGCAAGTACTGCTGTGGATTTTTGTGACTGCGATTTGAATTCCCATTAAGTGTCATTTTTAGGCACGTACTCAAAATTGCGAAAAAAAAAAATTCGTCATGTCTGTCCGTCCGCCTGCATGTAGCTCGGTCCCATGGGGCGAATATTCGTGAAAGTTAATATTTGAGCTTTTTTTTATTTTTAAAATATGTCGAGGAAGTGAAAGAGTCAGTAAAATTTGACAAGAATAACGAATGCTTTGCATGAAGACGTAGGTATCAGTGTATGTATGATCACATATCGCAGAATTTTTCTTAAAATGAGAAATATTTCGCACAAAAATTGCAGAGAAAATCAGAATATTATTTTGTGTTCAATAATTCGACAATCATGCCGTTTATGAGATAAAGTAAAAAAAAAAAAATAGTAGAGCCGGACTGACCACACATGACAATGTAATATGACACATGCGCTTTGCGTGCTGGATGAGTAAGGCTACAAACACACACTCAGAATATGTAATACGTATTGTTTCAGCTTGGCAAAAGTGGTTACGTAAACACGCCTCAATACTAAGTTATATTGCCTGTCTTTTTAATAATACGAGTAAACCCTGTGAGTGTCATAAATATTCACAGTTTTGGGTACTGGGTATTATGGTACTGAAAAGGAAAGAACCGTAACCCCACTAAAGAACGGCTACTTTTGCTTTTCATAGTAATTCACTACGGATGCTCGGGTTTGATCCCGAGTCAGTCAATGTGGGATTTGAGATGAGCAGAGTGGCAGTGGAACAGGTTTTTCTCCGAGTACGTCGGTTTCGCCTAGTCTTTATCATTTCACCAATGCTTAATATTCAGTCATACGTCACCGACGCTATACAGTCTTGGAAATTGACAGCTTCATTAAACAACACACTGAAGACTAAAAAATTAACTTAAAAATCTGTCTAAGCAACTAACAAATTTTAATGTTATGTGAAATTCAGTTTATAACGTGAAATACTTAAACTCTGAAGCTTAGAGTGTAATGCATTTCAGTGACTTCTAGAGGCCGGACGGCTGGGGTCCAATTTCAGGCAGGGTTTTTGTTCTTTCGGTTCACCACCGCGTATAGACTCGCCCTGTGACACAACCAGCCATCTGGCAAGTCTGTACCGGTAGTACAACGTACGTGTACCTCACCACTCCTCTTCCACTAGTTCCAAGAAATCAGAAACTTCGAACCTACGTTTCGAGTCTGTAATAATCCTTCTTCCTATTCGAAATGTCCCGCCTTCAAATGCCGCGCTGGACACCAGGTGTCCTAAGTGAGCTCTCCCTTTGCATTTCTGTCCCTCTTGACATATCCTTGGACAGTGTCTCCAATTTCGCCAAGGTCGATTCCTTGATATTTCTTTCCAATTTACTAACCATTCTGCGGTAAAACACACACACACACACAACGTAGTGAAACCTCCAGATAAGGTAGTTACTCCGCATGTCACATTTTAAAAATTCTGCATATTGTTCTCGCAGTAGTTTTGTGTGATTTTACTATTAGTACAATTAACAGTGATTATTTCTCTATAAATATCAACCGGCTGACCATTATAATGTAGAAGCAATGCATTTTTTTCGAGATAGGAACTGAATGTTTATTGCATTATTTGTGTGGGAGTTACATTTCAGAAAGTTTAGCTAAACTCGAAGGTATGAAAACAAACAAGACATGATCTCCTTAACATTGTACCCTTTCTTCACTGTACTTCTGAAAATATTCCACACACTGCGGATCCATTTATCCGCTTTTGGCTTCTATACTTCCTTCTTCGTGTAGTCAGGATTGTAGGAAGGGGTAGGGGTGCTAAGAGAGAGTTATGCATATCGATTCCCCATTACCCGGTTAGCGTCCCTTCTTATGTGGCAGTGAGGGAAAGGGGGTGGTTGGAAATTTTGGGTGCTACCGCTCTCTCGTGTCCTGTGTAATATCTCTGGTCCCTGGTGTCCAAATTGTTATCTATAACTTCTTGTACTCCACCCCATTAAGCATGTCCTTCTATAACTTTCAGATATCGCATTCACTGTGGACCTCCCTGTGTTAGTGTGCCTTGTAACACAATATAGAACTACGTTATGTGGTCGTAAAATTTTACTGGAGAAATGTTTGTTTTTTTATGCACATGAAATTTGATTTCTCGTATTAATGGCAGAAAACAAATTGAGGGTGCTGAGAATAGGATGATGAGGGGACTAATTGGATCGTCGAGGGTGGAGGTGACAGAAGGATGGAGAAAACTGCGTAATTAAGAGATGTGTAATTTGTAGCATTCGTATTTCTTATTAGGGTCCCCATCGGTGGAGGGGGCACGTAATACGCACATAAAAAGACGAGAAATACTTAGAGGGTTTTGGTGGGGAAACTTGCAACAAGGAGACAGCTTAGAAGACGGAGGTGTAAATGGGATTATAATGCTAAGTGGGTGTTAAGGATAAACGACGGCAGCGTGTCTACTGGATTTTTGTGTCTCGGAATGTGGACCAGCGGCGTTCTATTGTGAAAGATGTAATTAGTGAAAACTGGAGAGTTTCTTGATTGGCTAAGCAGTTAGTTGCTTCTCAAGACGGACTCTGCTGAATAGAGAGTCACCTTTGATTGTATTACGCATTTATATATTTCGAACTCGAAAAGGATTTTTTTTTTTGTCGGTGGCCCTTCTGCTTAATTGGACCTTTCTTATGAGTGATTTTGTGCGATAAATAAATAAATGCGTGTATACTTTGCTAGTCTATGTAAAAGATATCTTAAAATCAATAATTTTTTCTGAGCCATTTAAAGCACAAAGATCAACTTGTACACCACTTCCTTTACGATCAAAATCCCCATCTTTTCAAGATTCACACCTTCTGGGACATGATGCCTTGTAGATTGGCACATTGGAGCGTAGTGTACTTTTTCCTTGTTCAATGCAGTCCAGAAAATGTCTTCCAGAAGCGTACTGACTTCTTGAATTTGTAGGCAGTACACTTCCTTGAAATGTTGGTGCCTATGTACAAAAGCCACTCTGCCTCATATCCAAGAAGAAGGTAATCTTAATCAGCACGGTTATGAGAATCTCCATTCCGTATGCATTTTGCCTGCAACGCGTATCTATGTATTTCATGTGTTTCTCACAAGCAACAGCAACCGTGTACCTGACCAGCATTCTCTCCTAACGTATACTGAGAGTTTTCTGTGAAGTAAGAATCAGCTATTAAGTATTAATTTATTGGAATTTATTTTTCAGCGACCATGCCATAGATCAGGCTGGTAGTCGCCGGCCTGTCACCACAGAGGTCCGGGGTCACTCACAGGCCAGTTTACTTGTGATTTATGGTGGACGCAGTCGCACTGGACAGTTTTCTCTCCCAGTATTTCGGCATTCCATTTTCAGTGATTTCACCCATGAGCCCTGCTTACACTCATCTCAGTAATCTTCTTAGAAGGATAAGCGGGCGAAGCTGCGGAACCTTCAAATGAAACGATGCTGTTTCGAAAATCGGGGAGCACGGAACACAAATGTGCTTTCATATTGGTTTATGTGCCCCACGGCCCTAATACTTATCTTGCAGTGGAAACTATAAAGAGTTCCACTTTAAGCATTAAAAGTGTTCATTTTGCACACAGTGAATTCATGTGTTTTCGAGTGACTTTTGTAACGACTGCCGATTGTTTCTGTAAACAGTCTTAAAAGTTGCTACAGGGGCGCTGATAAGTCCTTAGCCCGACCAGGAAGGAAACAAGCTACATTCCCCGCATTTTATGGAACTTGGAGGTACATTACCACATTCACAAGAGTCAACCACCTGTCCCTACCCCAACCAAATCAATCCATTCCGCTGCCCATCACACTTTTGACAGGTGCAACTTGTTTGCTTGCTGGTCGGGCTAAGGACTTATCAGCACCCCGGTATTTAAAATGGAGACGACGAGTGCTTTCTGTGAGGTATGATCTGTATTTCTGTAGGCCTAGATGTTATTTAGATAAAATTTTTGCTTGAAAGTATTATTGAGGCTACCGTTATTACGCTATGCGGTTAATTTCCATAAGATACATATGGCATTTTAAGTTATGCTAAGTAAGATATAATTGCAGTTTCAGTTGTCTTCGGGCTACGTTGAAATTAGGAAGTTAAATTGCAGGTTTTAAAGTATGGACGGAGCAAAATCCATTTCCATCCTCAGCGAGACGCAGGCATCAGTAATAAATCATGATACTGTAAATGTGTTTAATTAGGTACCACAAGTTGAATACAGATAGGGGAGTGGAGTGGAGAGGAGGCGTAACTTCACGCATTCTTACACTCGACACCAGATCGTTTAGTGTGTTTAGTTTCACGCCCCAGCGCTTTAGTCCAGGGGAATAGCCCCGGTACCAATTTTAGAGAAAGCCCTGTGGGCCCCAGAACCGGTCTGGATGCAGTGGAGAAGCAAGACTCCCTTGCCTTGCCCGAAATTGAACGCAAAATCTGGTGTTGCAGATTGTAGCCTAATCATTCTACTCCGTTATTCCAGCTTCATATAGTCATGTGAGCTCTGTTAATTTTTAATTTGTCGTATCAAAGAATTTTAAAAAAATTTAAAAAATAGGTAATTCTAAAAGGTTCGTAGAATAGCGCTCTACGCGACCTTACTCACAGCAGCCTATCTTCTTGGGTAGCAGTTGATTTTTCCAGCTTGGATTAATTCGATGTCCTCTTGCATTAGGATTTTTAGAGGTGATGTTTTGAATTAAGGTTTGGCTTCTGGCATTAGGTGTTCAGGCCAATGTGGAAAATTATCTCAGGTAATACGACTGATATTGTTTCCAAGTCGATACCCGCGTGCTATCTCCAGCGATCGCTGATTAGTTGATTAATAACCACAAGTTGATTAATAACCACAAAACGTGGACTGGTTAAATTGCTTTATTCATTTGGTAGCCTTTCACTGCAGAGGCCTGTGCTGTGGGTAATTGCTGGTGTATTTGGAGGTAACGTAATTTCAGCGGCACTTCATATTTTGTGTAACAAGTTGTAACTGATTTCGAAATGTAGTGCTTGTAAGCTGGAGAATGAATGGCTGTACTACGCCGCGCTCGGAATCCAGGAGACAACAGTCTCGCATGTCTGGAAAACCGCAAGATAAACGTCGTTTCCTCAGTTAGTTTCAAACTTTAAAATCCAACATGAATTCAGGTTGATCTAGGGTAGCTTGTCGCCACCACTTTGACGTGTTCCCGCCGCGACCAAACAGTCCGAATTCCATTCACTGTGACTGACGTCAAAGGAATTCTGTTTCTCAACGAATATTTGCCCTTTGCTTCGGCTCGGAATTTCCGCGAGCCAACAAGAAGTGCGTTCCTGCGCCTAAATTATTACCCGCTGAGAATGTGCGACATTTTGGCTGACAGAAACTTCTAATATTCTTGTTGTTTTCGTAGAATTTGTTATTATAAATGATCATTAATATCACAGTTTAATATTTTTGAAAGCTGTTCATCGTAATGCAGATTATGTTATTTCTTGAAGATACACCGTTTACCCCACTATCTTGGGATGGCTCACTGGAAAGGTGAATCCAGAAACAGCCAGAGTCTTAAGTGCAAGTCTTAAGATTTTTTAGGTAACAAAATACATGTAGGCCTAATTCTAGTGCCATGTCTTCTCGTAAATGAGAATCGTTAGATACATACGGTTTAAAAATATGGAAGCAAGTAACAGACGGTCTACCAAAATGCAAAATAGCACATTTAGAATAATGAGGTAGACCTGTAAAATGTACACTGATCTGATGTTTATTGGGCCGTGCATCTTTGTTATAACTGAAGAATAAAAAAAAACAACTAGATGCCACTTATTATTTTATTGTACTTCTTATAGGCTCAACATGTCCGGTCTCCAGACTAAAGCTAAAGTGCTTTAGCCTGCAGCCCGGACACAACTCCAGCATAACTGCACCTAACCTCCAACATACAGCAAACCAAGAACGAAACGACCAATGTGGTAATCAACATCATAGTCACGAGCTCCTGATGATGGGCATAGTAATGCCCGAAACATGTTGAACCTATAAGAAGTACAATAAAATAATAAGTGGCATCTACTTGGTTTTTTATTCTTCAGTGTAAACTGATATTAGGGGCTACAGCTCTCATTAAGTTCATGGATATCAAACTGTACTGAGCTAATATCCAACGGGACCAGATGGCTCTGATTGTACGTCGCGGTAATTAATCAACTGCTCTTGCTTTCGGAACAAATTTGCATGGTCCAACACAACCACACTTTGTCTCATTACAGCCGGGGAATTTATTCTTAACTGTCTCCTAATCAGCTTTCACTTTGACATGGGACAGTATAAGCATACAATCCTGAGGTGACACATGCATTTCACTTCTTCTGTCGTCTCGCTTGTATTAAAACCACCCAAAATTTCAACAACTAGCTCTGCTTCCTTCATCATGCAAGTTATATTAATCATGACACCTTCACTCTTGGGTCCATCTGCGCAGTTAAAAATTATCACGACTTTTCCACGTGATTTCAGGGTAAAAATCCTCACATCTAGCTTACCACGACTTTATTTGTTTTGTTTTGAGGTCATCTTGTAGAATATTTCCGATTTCTCGGAGGAGGCCTTCTAAACTGCATACGGAGGCTTTTTGCTGCTCCGAAACATCGATAGATTTCTGAAAGATTACACGTGTTTCTACCGCAGAGTTCATTAGTTGTCAGAAAGTTTTCAAGACATAATTTAGGACCACTCAGGGTGGTCTTGTTGTCAATGTGTGCAATGTATTTCACGTAACCCCTTATGAGGCGCACGTTCTAGATGTACATATGGAACCCTGGTTCAGAACTGTTGCTCAAAATTAATGCAAAATTTGGTTTTTAAAAGTGAAATAAATGTCGCTCCGTGCCAGTCAATTACGAACACTGAGTTAGTGTTTTTTTTTGTTCTGGCGCAACAGCCCTACTCGTGCCTAGGCAGCCTCATTTTTGAGGTTTCGAGATAACACTCAGACATGCCACACTCGGTAGGCCTCCTCTGGACGAGGGTTCGGCCCATCGTAGGGAACTCTACCTGACAGCACACAACATTCACAAGAGACAGACATCCATGCCCATGGCGGGATTCGAGCCCTCAATTCCAGCAAGCGATCGGCAGCAGACCTACGCCTTAAACCGCGCAGCTACCGGGATCGGCGAGTTCGGAACATTACTCACAAAAATTAATTAGACCTACACGTCGTCAATAATGCAAGTATGTTACAATCAAAACCAGTTGTTGCTTGGCCCTTGAGGCCTGTTTCGAATAACAACGCAATGTTTTGACTGAATAATTCACTTTTTTTTCCAACAAATACGCATTCGCTTTTTTTTTCGGGATAGACTACATAAATTTGATGCCCATTAATGTCACGAAGTTTCCAGGCAGCCATGTCCATTTGTGAATCTCAAGGCTACTGATGAAGAAACAAAGCTGGCGAGATAAGACGTAAAGAATAACATCAAATTATCTTGAATCTTCGGTGAGTTCATACTTGTTCTTGTTACGACCAGTTTAACATGGATACTGCAACATTGCACACTAAACCAACTGGGACGTGAAACATGTGGTTTATGGTTTCTGAATTAAGTATTTTGATGCCATTGAAGCATAATTGCTACCTTTAGAAATGCCCTGTGTGAAGTGACACTAATGCATTGAAGTATTGTTATACCATCAGACGTGTTAATGTGGATTTCATGCCCAGCGTTCCCAAGACAGTCCCACATGACGGAGGTAAGCACAGCCTCCGAAACTCTGGACATAAAGTTACATGAGAAAATATCACTACATGTATCCGTTATAGAAGCTTTACGTCATTATGTGACGGCAGAGGGTAGTGACATTTCTCTTACAGTGCGAGAATTTAGACCTTCGCAGCTTAGGCAATGATGTCTCCTTTCTTCAAGGATGTTATACCGCTTCACTGCGAGATGGGTGCCCGACGTTACAAGACAGTATAGTTGTCTTATCGTCAAGGGTCGAAAAGACGGGCATCCACCAGGAAGAGACGCAGCGCCATATCTCAGAAGAAGGGAGATCTTCCTCATACAGTCTCCTGTAGAGCCATCTGTAATCATAACTATGTTAAAATTCTATTAAAATTCTTGTGTAATTAATAAATTTTTATAGTTGGCATGTTTAAGATGTTTGTTAAAGACGTACTTATGAATACAATAAAATTTGCTTTGTTCAGTTTCATATTTGATAGGTTACGCGTTTTCTGGCCTCAGACGCTGGTGTTTCAACCCGCAGAACATTGGCAGACAGTGCGCCCGCATGCAGCGTCCAGTTTCAGTTAGACGTCCATCGATAAACACGGCGAATGACGGCGTTTGCGAACGTGAATTTTAGTGGCTTGGCCGCGAGATGCAGTGCAACTTCTTGTCTGCATCATATTATGAACTGAAGCTGGTTTTGATAGCGTCCTTCAAGAGCTTTTTTAGTTTGTCTTTGACACCCTTGTTATCTTTCAGCAGTACCCAAGCAGTGAGGCTGAAAAAGTATCTTGGAACAAACCGAAACCGTTCGTGCTGATTGTGTCGGTGCGGTAACTTCCACACGCTGCCCAGTAATTTTATACGCAGTAATATTAATACAAATAGGCACGCCATAAATTAATTTACGGTAAAATAAGCTGTACTTGAATGGAGGCATCACGATGTTCTTAGATACGTATTATGATATTAGTAGTGTACGTCAGCACAACTGTTTTTATTACACAAGGCAATTAAATAGGTTACATGTTTCGACCATTGAACAGTCAACTTCAGGACTATTGTTTACAGGTTAAGTCACAGGATGCTGTGCAAACCTTGGGATCCCAATGTGTTTACATCAGTGAAATACTTAAACCATATCATTTGTCTAGGAAAGTAAACGTGCGAAATGTGTAACTAAGTGGTTAAAATACATTTAAAATTCTTTAAAAATAGTGTATTGGCTTGTACCAGTTAAAATAGGTCCAGTTACTAACAAATATAACCTCACAACCCAAGGAAGAATGAGTTAGTAACGGGACCTATTTTAACTGGTAAACGCCATTACACTAATTTTAAAGAATTTTATATGTATTTTAACCACTCAGTTACACATTTCGCACGTTTACTTTCCTAGACAAATGATATGGCTTAAGTATTTCACTGATGTAAACACACTGGGATCCCAATATGTGCACAGCATCCTGTGACTTAACCTGTAAAGTATAGTCCTGAAGATGACTGTTCAATAGTCGAAACATGTAGCCTATGTAATTACTTTGTGTAATAAAAACAGTTGTGCTGACGTACACTACTAATATCATAAAAAACAGGCTGTGCCTGAAAGTGTGGGGATCCTTAGTCTGCATCCGCTCTTCACACTGCACCATTACTGTGGACACATATATTAATGTTAGGCTCTAGCGTGCGCCCTTCTCTCTCCATTCCTTGTGATATTTGAGGTGACGTGGAATTACAAGTTACGCAGGGTAGCGTCTTCATTATAACGTGATTAACCATTCGAAACACATGTACAAAACGCTGTAACATTAAGCCAGTAAGGCAATATACGTATAAACGTAACGTTGAGGCGCGTTCGTGAAAGCAGTGTTGTCGTGGAAAGGCAGGAAGTATTACTTAGTCTGAGTGTGTGTCTGTAGCCTTAGTTATCCAGCATGCAAAGCGCATGCGCTATATTAGGCCTCTTTTCTCATCTGCGGCCTGGATGGCCCAGTCATATGTTTCCACATTATTAGCGGAAAGATTTTCAGGAAGAAGTTATTGAAAACAAAATGTATGTTTTGATTTTCGCTACAACTTTTGTCTGAAACATTCCTCATTCTAAGAAGAATTGAGCAAGATAATGTATATTTGTCTACGTGTAAAGTACCCGTTATTCTTGTCAGATTTTAATGAAACTTGAAATTTTTCGAAAGATTTTTTAAAAATAATCGTATATTAAATTTCATGAAATCCGTTCAATGGCAGCCGAGTTGTTCCATGCGGACGGATGGGTGGATGGACGGACAGACAGACAGACATGATATAGCTAACAATCGCTTTTTGCAATTTTTCGAACGATCCTGAAAACTGCATGAGGTTCCCCTTCCCCCGTAATAAAGACATGTTGTTTTCTGTCGTCTGTTCTGCGCTGTGCAGAGAATTAAGAAGACTATCGGCTACTGACATTGCGTATTAAGAAATATATTGCCATACTTCGTGTTCTTAATGTCGAATGCACAAGCTGCTAAGAATATTGAAAACTTAGTCATTGGTTCTTCCTACGACGCCGGCTAGTGTAAATTGATTTGCGTTTTAACTTGAGGTGGTAAGCAGTTACGTGTGTAAGCGGAGTTCTGGCAGTTTAAAGGATCGTTAACAGCAGTTTGTGGCTCTTGCTGATTTGCTGTGCTAGTGACAGACATTTACACCTACGGTAGAGTAAATTTAGTTCCTAACGTTTAGAATTCACTGAGCTCTTCAAAGCGCGGTGGCAGCGGTACATATCCACCTGTTTGAACAAATAAAATTCGTTGCAGAATAACTGTGGCAATCCTCATGCATCGTGGTATAAGTTCCTTATACATTCGCCATTATGTTTGCGTGAACACGCAGCTTAAGTTGCAAGAGAACACATTTGTCCGCCTGCATCAGGAAGCAGCTAATGAGGTACAGACACATCCCGGAAGGACTTTTGCCCTTGCGTTTTAATTACGTCTGGATTTGGTCATGTACATTCTGAATAAGAGCCTAAGGATAAAAAGATAACGAAAGTGACGCCACTGTTCAGAAAGCAGGAGATGCTACATATATCGCCGCCATCGAATGATTCATTTAATGAAGTTAAGACAAGATCAGAGGAATACCTAAGGTCAGTGCTCCTTCGAGTACAAAATTGATTGTGTAAGAGCTTTGTGCGTCTGAAAGATACAACACAGAATTGGTTGTCAGTCAGTGATGCTGTGGTGAGGGAACACGGCATTCCAGAAAATGTTTATTGTAGAAGTGTATCTGATGTCCAAGATTTTAGGATTCAAAGACCTCCTTGCTCTTAATAAATTCCCAAGATGTCCGCAGGAACTTGACATCACCCATCCGCACATCCAAGTTAAGTATTTGCTGCACAGCACCAACTCATTGGTGCGAACGCACGACCAGGGGATTATAACGACTTTCAAGAGCTATCACACTCACCGCACATTCTACACTATGTTGGGTGCAAATGAGGAGACTTTGTTAAGTGTCAGTGAATGCTGGAAATGGTACGGCGTAGTTGACCACTGCATGGTTTATACGTAGGAGTCCACAGAAGAGCACGAAATCCGTGGCTCTAAACGCCTGTCGGAAGAAGCTTGGACCAGAGGCACTTAATGACTTCAGGGGTTTCTCCAAACAGCGTGACAAAGTACGGAATATCCTCTTGTTAATCCATAAAATTGTAGGAGAATAATTCGCTGGTTTGGAGGAAGCTGATATACAGGAAATTCTCACTCTCATGCTGCTGATTTAATGGCAGAGGGATTTGGAAAGCTGGCAGCGCTCGGTGAAACAGAAGATGAACAGGATTCTGACGCTGTCTTGGACAGTTCTTAGTTGAATACCAGTGCTCTAAAGAAAGTCCCCCAAATGGCGAATGATTCAGTCGATTGTTTCTTTTAGATCGACCATTTCATGAACAGGTTCCTGACTGTAAAGCGCAACATGCATGCTGTTATGGCACTTGCGGGGAGGTGTAGAATTACATGCGGAAGGAGGAATGATAATCGAAAATTACCTCTTTCTTTAGTAAGTCCTCTCTTCCCCTCCGATATTCACTCTAGTTTTTCAGTCATCGTGAGAAATTCCGGCGACGAAAGCAGATATTCCATTGAGAACCAACACAAAAGTTTTCGTGTTAATTATTAATTAATTTGCTGGGTATCATATTCTGTGTGTCTTTGATTTTTCCTAACTCCATTTTTCTCATAAGGTCTTCAAATTGCGCATCGTAGTAGTACGGTTGTCGCGAGTTTTCAAGACCGTAAGGATTGGTAGTGGCAAGGGTTTGCTGAACTTCCCTAAACAGCCTACAAAAATTTAACTTTTCGGTTGTTGTGATGGAAATGAAGCGCGTGTTCTGTAAATTTCGCATTGGCAGTTTGTAAAAATGTTTGGATGAATTTCAGGCTTAGATATTTGAAGTTACCTACTCGAATGCCGTCCATCTCAACGGTTTTCTTTTGTTACATGTGACAGATCATATATATGGCACAACATAAACAGACTGGGTTTTCAGTCAGAATATATAAGAGGCAGTAACGTAACCTACTGAGACTGTTTCACTCCATTAGAACTTATTAGGTTGTGAATATCACGGCAAGTTCAGTAACACGAATATTATGACAGGTTTCACAGCCCCACAAGATGCCATTCTGCACTGTGCAGTTCTCATTCGGAAGTGACATCAAGAATGAAAAAGAACTAAATTTTTTTTAGAAATTCTTTTCCCTTAGGAAACAAACAACATATGAGGGTAATTTAGAAGCCGCCGCTGTAGGAAAAATTTCATTTGAGGGGGTAAAAATAGATGAACAAGCCTTTCCAAGCAACCAGCAACTTACAAAAATATCATGATGAACCCCACAAGTATCTGCTCAGTGTTATACCGGCGCTTACAAAGTTGCGTACAGATGTATTGATTTAAAACAACGTGGCAAAGTATGGCCAATATCTCACTGAGCATAACATGTAAATGCGATTTAACACACACATAAAATTAGATCCTGTCGCCTACTTGTAAGAATAATACTTCAGTCCATCTGAACGATCACACCGTGCAATACAACTAGGTTGTTATGTACTGTGGTATGGTCTTACATATATACAGCCTATTTTCCAGTGTTTCATTTTTCTCGTGGCTGAGTCACACTCGCTTCTTCTATTGTAGTGAAGGTGATTGAAATCTCCTTGTGTATAATTCGTTACACCACCAAAGAAGGGCAGAGAATAGTTGTGGTCCAGACGACCTTTTAATCCGTTCATTTGCCCATTGGACCCTTCGGTTGACAGAGAATGTGGGAGATACAGACTGAAACTTTCAAAGCACAGTGGTTGTTACATGCATCACCTGTTGTAACGTTTAATAGGGTAGGCAAGGTACGTATGACGTAACACTGTTGCCCTTTCGCGTAACCATTGTTGTCATGGAAACGCAAAAATTTCTTTCCTTTGTATTGTTGTGCTACTTATGTCTCTGTTAACAATGTAACTGGCAACTCTGCCGACGGTATAAATCGTACTTACAGGTTTTCATGTTAAGTGCCCGATATTTTTGGTCTGATATCAAACAGATTTAGAGCTTGTAGACAATTTTTTTTAAAGTCCCCAACTCAAATTTCACAAAAATCCGTTCAATAGGAGCCGCGCTGATAAATGCAGATGAACAGACGGACGTGTCGAAGCAAACAGGCGTTTTTGCTATGCGATAGCGCCTAAAAGGGATACGGAATTTATGTATAACCTAACGTTGAGCCACGTTCAGATTTATCATCCTGGACGCTTGTGAGACTCTCATAACATTTAGTGCCCTATGTATGGGGCACACTGCTGCTTCTTGTTCACAACTGCCTAGAATACAGAATGCAATTACTGTTATTGGAGCCTGTCATTATATTTCTTTTATAAACTGTATTTCGACTTTGATTTTTGCTGTAAAATTTATTGGTCAATTATGATTTCTAAATTTAAGACCTTCGAAATATTTTGTATTTTGTTCACAGTTTGTAGACATATGTATAATCTAGACACATACCAAATTACATGTCCCCAGAGATAAACAAATATTGTGATCCAATATCTGAAGTTTTGTCTTAATTTTGTTACACGCAAATCGTATCCTTTCTGTTCCACTTATTATTCTCAATTACGGCCTGTCAGGCTTTGCCATATTGTATCATAAATATCACGATTTTGGGGAGAAACTTTGTTGAGTACAGAACGTGTTTTTATTTTCTCTCCACTTTTTATGTGCAAATAGTTTCAATCCATTAAGAATTTAACGAGAGAAGTCATGAATTTCCTTAGGTCTTCGTGCCAAGTGCCAGATGCTTTTGTTCGGTTTTATCCAAAATTGAATATTTTCGAAAGATTGTAATAAAAGCTTTCAGTGTAAAGTTTCATGAAAATACGTCTAGAGGGAGCGTAGTTGTTCCATGAGGAAGATGGGCGGATATAACGAGGCTAAAACGTTTTTCGCAACATTCGAAACCACATTACAACTCTGCACTTTGCGAGATTTTAGGTTTTTGCAGCTGTAGCTGAAGTTTCCATTTTCGGAGTATTGACGCCGCGTCACTCTGTGATCGAATCTCAGCGTTTTAACATAACACACTTGTCTCGAAGCGTCCGGTTGTCGCAAAAGTTGGAAACCGATTGGTCAGTGACGGGCATTTTAATCCAGAACAACAAACCACAACTCTGTATTTTGTCCACCAAATCCTTTCAGGTTCACCTTATGTTTCTTTGAATAAAGTGTCGCTTACCTGTGTAGCGTGGACAGGTTGGTTTTTTAATGGACCTGGAATGCTTTTCCTGCGAGGTCGGAAATGAATGCTAGAAATTGTTTAAATGCAATCCGGGCCTCAAAGGGTTTATCCACAACTGGTATAGTGTCTTGTCTAGACAGAAAGTCTCAAGCAAATGCGTGTAGAACAATTCTGTCTGGTTCACAATTGTTACGAATAACCATAACGTTAGATAGCATGGCTGTATAACCTTCCTTTGTTATTTTCGTCTGGTAAAGGTTATGTTTGGTTGGCTTGAATAACCTTTGGATGCTTGAAGCTAAGAAGATCGCAGGGAAACCAAGGCGCCTCCATACGGCAGTTCGAGTCGTTGAAAACATTCGTTGTCTGGATGTGTCATGGCAGAGCTCTGTATTTCACATCAGATCTTACGTTTTGTGAAAGGTTTTAAGAGAGAGAGAGCACCAATGGAGAGAAGGGCCACGCAATGTTGATGCTATGATTAATTTTACAATTTGAAAAATTAATTTAGTGGTGTCCACACTAGGGGGTTTAATTTTTGTGAAATTGAATCGGGAAGGCTGCATGAGCAGCATTTTAGGAATCTGAACTTGTGAACCTTCTCAAAGGTTACCTTTATACAGAAAATCGCCTCCTGCGTCCCCATGCCCAAACCACCCTGAAACCGACTGTTTTTGTGCCCGTCTTGGATTCGATCCCCCAACCCCTCTTTTCCAGGGCTTATGAACAAACTTACTGAAAGTGGGCGTTTAAGCGCTGAAATTAAACTACTCCAAGAAATCATTCAGCATAATGTCTTGGGCCTACCCCGCCTAGGAGCTTGCCGCGACGTCTGTCTTTTAAAATTAGAGCGTAATTTCCCCCACATGATTTTGAAGGTGCACACAGATGCATGATTTGCAATGACTTTCAGAATTCCGTACGTGCGTGCTGTAATGATAATATTACACGGGCAGCAAGACGGAGCCTAAAAGTCATGGGAATGAAAATGCTGAAATGATTACCAAGGCGAAACCCGGCATAGAAAATGTAAAGAAACTCAGCCGGCGTCCGATTCTTGAAATTCTTCTAAATTACTTACGAAAATTTTGTTCTTACCTCAAAAAAAATTCCTTCTAATCTATCAAAAGACCAATTGTTAATATTGTTTAGGGAAGTTGTCTGTGATTCTTGTGAAAACCACACAAAATTCATAAATAAACTGTAGGTAAAATATGTAGTTATGTTAAATTTCTGGTATGTATAGTAACCACCTTGATTTTAAAATGTTCGTGCCCTCTTATTTTGCTATATTTTTATTATATTAAATATTTATAATTTATTAGGTGTGAGTGGCAAGTAGCTTTTACAGTAATTTAAATTATTTCGTTGTTGATGAATATTTTGTCACGTTTAATTGTCCGGTGTAATATCCCAGCTTGGAAATCGAGTTAGCTTTCAGTGAACTTATATTTATGGTTATTATGGTTTTAAACTAGTCTTACAAATATTTTTATCATTTCATCGTGCATTCTGTAGATTATTTGATTACACACACCGACACATGCACATATATGTGTGTATATTATATATATATATATTATTTAAGAAATGTAAAATTTACATTAAAACATTTAAAATGCTCCTCCACAATCATCCTCAGGGACCATACATTGTTCCTTGCTAAAGTTATAATTTAAAACATTCAGGAGCAATGTATGCTCCCTGAGGATGATTGTGTGATCGAAATATGTAGGAGTATTTTAAATGTTTTAATGTAAATTTTAGACTTCTTAAATAATATATATATATATATGTGTGTGTGTGTGTGTGTGTGTGTTGGTGTGTGTAATAAAATAACTTACAAATAAATGTTTACCTGCCACTGTTCTCTACGTGTGCCTTTAATATTACATCGATTTATAAAATGTCAGATATAAACGATAACATTGAGCACGTCTGATGTTATGTTCCTGGAAGCTTCGTGGCCTTTAAGAACAGAATGTTACTATGAATTCTCCTTTCTTTCTACTCGAACTTTTAATAACTTCCTTATCTGTAATCTTGCTCTGAGTCTTCAGCAGCATCTGAGCTTCCATCTCGTTTATTTGTTATCCTTCCCTCTTTCAATCATAACGCAACGGCCGTGTGCATTCATCACCCCTGTCTAACTCCTGCAACTTTGTTGGCAAGAACCGAAGTCTATTCCGAAAATGAGTCGCTTCGATAGAAATGCTTTCTGTAACAATGTTGAATCTAAGTTTGTAAACATCTTGTGTCTCCACCATTAAATCCAATCATGTTTCTCTTCCGAATTCAGTTCATCCTCAGTTTCTTCTAAATGCGTGTGTCGTGAGTGGTCCGTGGAGACAGAATTGATGTTTGTGCTCCGTTTTTTTGTTCCGTGAGAAATCCATTGCAGGGTTTGTGTTGCCAAACGTAATGGCACTCGCCTGTAAATGTTGCGATATAGCTGCTGTATTTATATGGGTTATGAGAACGTGTAGTCTCATATGTATGATGGATGTTTGGGAGAAAAAACAGAGCCTCCGCCTTCAGAGTAGGTGGCTGAAAGGAAGACGACGAAAATGAGAAGAGGCCGAAGAGTGAAGAAAGAAAGGAGAAATAAGAAAGAGAATAGAAGAAAGAAACTGCAGAAGGAACGAAAGAAAGAATGAGAAGTAGAAGTAAAGGTAGAAGGGCTGTTATCTGAAGACGGAAGTGGCAAGTTTCTCCGAGATTCTGGTGGATGCTGTATTGAAGACAGTGACAGCGGGTTATAGCAAACGTCGGAAGATTTTACGTTGGCGACGGAGGGTACTTCCTTCGGAACCCTGTGCCACACTACATGGACCACATCCAGATGTTGTCACCGCGACTGTCAGATATGAGCTGGCAGTGCTGTCTCAAATTTGACATTTATTACAGTTTATACAATCCTTAAAATTTTTTATCAGCTTTTCATCCGTTTGCATACTTAAACAGTTCAGCTTATGATTTACTTTTTTACTGCCACAGTAAGAAAATCAGTTTACTGAACGCTGCTTGAATTTTTACCTAGAATATTTAAAGTTGAGGCAATTGACTTTATTTGCATTTTCTCATATGTAAAATATATTGCGCAGAGAACACATCGGTTTAAAGTCGATCTTTCTCGTTTACAGCATGCAATGTTACGTAAAGTTTCCTCTGGGTTGTTATTAAGTACAGTGTCTTTAGGAAATATCCTTTCGCCAGTTAAGCACAACACAACGAAAGAGTGGCGTTATAACTCGGTCCATTCTTAACTCCGGCTCTAGTTGACAGTGTCACTCTTTGGCTAGTCTACCGAGGGGAAAGAGCCTTGCTTCTGCTTTGAATAGGAGGCTGCATGGCCCTCATAGCCGGTCTGCAAACTGCAGCAAAGAGAAATTTCTTGTCTTTGCCGGGAATCAAACTTAGTCTTCCACCTCACAGCCTAATGACAACATGACTAAACATCTAGGCCACATGGAAACGATTTACAATGTCACATGTATTTTAGGGATGTACCAGCTGAGTTTTTATTACAATAGTTTGTGTCGTTGTTTAAAAAGAAGGATATTTTGAATATGGAGCAGTATGTAGCCTCGCGGTGATCTCATGACTCTCATACCTGCTTGCTAACGTCAGTATTTCTCATAGTTTATCTCGAGTTCATATAGGTGCCCCTTACAGACCGTGCGTTCAGCGTAACGTGGAATAATCGCGGTACTGTAGCTCATAAACAAACACCATGTTGTCGTTGTAACGTAATTCAATGACTTAACAGCCTAGAGTGCAGTGTATTACAAATTGCCTCGTTGAACTTCGAGCGAACTCTGGCCTCTTGCAATAACTCTTTAGGGCTATGGTTTGATATAGGTACCTCAAATGTCGCAGTGTTAAAGCAGCTTGCTTTAACACTGCGACATTTGAGGTTTCCACAAGGGTTTTGTTGATGTCTCATATTTTTTGGGATGTGAAGCAGTGTCGCTGGCTTAGTTTTCTTCTTGGACCCCTCAGTCCTTGAAGACCGAAGTAATACGTTCCTTAGAAACGTCAGGGAACACTAACCCAGCGTCACTGCTTCACATCCCAGAAGGCTGATTGCTGCTTTAACATTAAGGTAAACTGCATTCCGCTCACATATAATTGTGTGTTCTGTATAATTCTCACGAGACGCGGTGATTAGTTCCATAAACAATACGAACAGTGTGGTCTTTGTAATGGTGACACTCTGTTTACTTTGAGGTAGGACTGAATGTTTAAATGTTACAATATTCAAAGGAATTTCAGGCTTCAAATAGTTAACCCACGCTGTAAATTGAAAGGAAGACGAACACTCCTTGAAATTTGGCAAAATTAGGGTACTTAGGAGAATATTTGTACCTAAGTGATAGAAATTAGATCCCAGTGGCCGCGCGGTCTACGGCGCGGGTCTGCGGCCGCCCGCCTTCTGGGATTGCGGGTTCGAATCCCGCCGGGGCCATGGATGTCTCTTTCTTATGAGTGTTGTATGTTGTCAGGTAGAGGTATCTGCGACGGGCCGTTCACTCGTCCAGAGGAATCCTACCGCGTGTAGTGTGTCTAGGTGTGATCTGGATACCTCAAACATGAGGAAGCCTAGGCCCACTAGGGCTGTCGAGCTATGAAAATAAGAGTGACAGCAAGTAATAGGATGATGGTGACAGTGGCATAATGAGGAGTTTCTTCGCACATATTACCAGAAAATTAAATCATCGAGGACAAGAAGAAGAACACTTGTGTGGCACGTAGGAAATGTCGAAATACAAACACGATTTTAGTGTTATAATCTTAAGACACGGTGTCACTTGGCAAACTTAGCGGTAGGTGGGAAAATATTAGAGCAAATGCTATGGGATCTTGACGCTAACGTGGCTGAGCTGGCTTAGGATACAAAGTTCTGTCATGCTGTTACGAATACGGTACTTAATCCGTAGGTCTATCACTAAGCGAAGGACTTTCTGTTGCAGAGCACCTGTTTCTCGAAAAGCGAATGCCTGTACACAGCTGATTCTTGCTCGTACTGTCAGTTGCATCATTATATTCCCCTGACTGGGCACCGGCATCTGGAATACAATAATGATGTTCTGGCAGCCGTGAGCTAGAGATATCACGCCTGGGTACCAACGTGTCGGGAAACACGTTGCTTCCTTCTTTAGGACCCACCCTGTTGATGTAGGCAGCATGTTTCTCCGAAACTACGTAGGTTCATTGAGCACGATGGCTCAAGTAGAGACGTTTCTGACGTTTATTCAGGAGCTGCTGGAATCGAATTCTAGCTGGAACACGGACTATCCTGTTTTTCCATGGTTTTACTCCGCCCCTTCAAACGAGTGCCGAAACCGTACCTTGATATTGGCCACTGCTGCTTTCTTTCACTTTTATTTTTATCAGTTATTAATCACCCTACCATTCGACGCGTTACAGCAGAGTTACACAACATTTTTAAAATCGTAGGATCCACCTCAAAATTCAGTGCACCGGAAGGGTGACATGAAACAAGTGCATATTGATAATTCACAAATACCAGGTACCATCAAAAACGTAGTGGCCCGGACGACTTGGCGCCCGGATATTTCTTTCATCCCTGCTGTGTATTCTGAGCTACAGACCTCATCGTTAAATAGACTTTCATTTATAACTAACACCGTCACATCCCAGACAATGTCATCTTAAAGCTGCAGTGTGCAGCCTATGTTTCACAGTAGAAGGAAGTATGTTGCTGCGATACATTGCCTGATATGTACCAAACTACAAGGTGACACCAGAATACCTAAGAGACATTGTTATACTGAGGATTCTTTGACCGTGCATCTTCTTCATGAAATAAAATGAAATGCCAACTTGATGCAACAAGGTAATTTTATTGGTGTATTCTTAGATCGACTTGTTTCGGGTACATACGCCCATCATCAGGAGCATTAGATGTTGAGTTGCAGCATATGGTATTCTGCACCGAGTTTTTGGATGGGTGGTGGTCTTGAGAGCCGCTGCATGGGTCGTGTGTACGGTGCGGATGGTGCTGTGCGACTGCACGACACCATCCGGACAGTACACACGACCTACGCAACGGCTCTTAAGACCACCACCCATCCAAAAACTCGGTGCAGAAAACCATATGCTGCAACTCAACATCTAATGCTCCTGATGATGGGCGTATGTACCCGAAACAAGTCGATCTAAGAATACACCAATAAAATTACCTTGTTGCATCAAGTTGTAATTCACTTTATTTCATTGTTCTGCTGCTTTACTTCGGTTACTTATATCGTTATTGGTCGTTGGGAATATAAATTTTGAATTCATGAACTCGTGATGGGATGAATAGATAAATATATCTGACGATTTATGTACTTAAACGAATTATTGGAGTGTATAGTCTATATCATTAATAATAAGTGCCTTATCGTATGCGTGTACGACCTTAGAGATAATTAGATACCATGCATTTAATTAAGAGTTGCAAATTGACTTTCTTATAACTGACTGCAGTTGTGTTAGCGAGCTACGCCTTTCTGATATGGACATATTTATTGCACGTGACGAGGCATGTGAAAGGTTAAGTGAGGGAACTAGGAGGTGTAACCACACGGTAGTGATGAAGCGCATAAAATATGGTACACTTGAAGCAAAAATATAACTCTTCTGTGTTTCTCAAACGAAGGCTATTTGTCATTCAACATAAACTACTTATGCTCTGACGCAAACAGTATCGTATCGGGCAATAAGCCATGTCAGTATTGAGAGAATTTCTGGCTTGTCGCAGTTTCTTTTTCCTGCCGTCATTACAAAAAGGAGTGAATGTGCAACTTTTCGCAGACTTCCTGCCCGTATCTTCTGGGTTTGACAGTTGTCGGTATGGAACCGATTTCCGACGTTTTGCGGACTGTACGCATTTACAGACATTCTCCGATTGTGCCTCAGCCTGCAACACGGACACCACTCAAACCCAACAGCACCAAATCTCCAACACACAACGAACCGAGAACAGAACAACCGATGTGGTAATTCAACAGCAAAGTCGCAAGCTCTTGATGATGGATATATTAATGTCCGAAACATGTTCAGTACATAAGAAGTGAAATAAAATAGCAAGTGACTTCAAGTTGGTCTTTTATTCTTCAGCTCCCCGGTTTATGCGCCTTAAACTTACTTAATTTCAGACGCAGTTTTTAAAAAGTAAACAAACAATATTTTCAAAACGCTCCCCGATGTTGTTCTTTGCGCGAATGAAGGCACAATGAGACGTAGGTGGTGGAAGAATGTTGTTGGGTGATAACACAGGCGGCCGGTCAGTGAGGCTGCGGCCGATCAAGATACGGCGTCTTGAAGTTATATTCCAAGTGCACTTCCTCCTACGTAATTGACGGTGTGTATGTTAACTTCCGACTGGCGAAAAATTCGACTTGAGAACGTAATTTATGCGTCAGTCCGGGAACGTCTGTATGTTTGGTCCTTTAGGAAAGGCCAATCCATCCGCGCCATTCACCTCAACATATTTTACTGATCCGAGAGAGTGTGCTACGTGACCACGCTTCATTTTCGTTTGAGGTCCTTCCATTTGTTCGTAAAATCTGCAATACTTTTATGTTCATATATTCAAACGTGTGTAGCACAAAAATGTTAGAGCTATTTATATGGTGAAAAATTCCTTCTGGGTGTGTTAATGTACTTTCTGATTATCAAGAACTCCCCCGCACTTTATGAAACTGAAATGTTCACAATAAACCCACACCGATTCAAATGATTTACCCTATTATTTGAGCCCACCCTTATTCATATTTCGGCTACACACATAATTATCAGTATTGTCATACCATAATTGCTTTGTGAAAATTTGCGAATAGCTACAAGTTTAGAATCATTTTCTTGGAACCAATGGACAAGAAATCCGACTTTGACGTTCAGGTGACCGTGCATCGTCATAAATTCTTATAATAAGACCAACTAGATGCACTAATTTCTCTAATTTATTTTTGGAATAAAACTACATCTTTCGGACAGTTCCTCTGTCCATTATCAGGAGTTTTTCACTGTACACACAGCAATTGTATATGTCATACAGGTTTGCTGACAGCTTGCGAACAGGATCAGGACGGCACTGATAATGGAGAGAGGAACTGTCCGAAACATGTAGAGTTATCCTCCAAAAATAAATTTGAGAAATTAGTACATCTAGTTGGTTTTATTATAAGAAGTTTAGAATCACTTTCTTGGAATCAATGGACAAGAAATCCGACGTGCAGCTCTAAGCTGTCATTCGTATTCAGGCTGGAACTACAAAGGAAGCTACGAGACTCTTCGTGGTGTCTACACATTTTCACTTTGTATGCATTTGTGATGTTTCTGGCTTGTGAGTTTATAAGAATAAATTTAATATCACACACCCCATAAAGGGCGAAATTTATAGGCGGCTGCGGCCTTTCTTGCACTCCAGTAGGCAAGGAACGAAGGGGTGTGGAATGGAGTGAGTGAATAATGTACTTTGAAATTGGATAAGAATTTGGGTAGCTTTAAACGAAAAAGAAGCAAAGTAAGATAGGAACTTAAACTTCGAATTTCTTTAGATTTGTCGAAAATGGAAGAACATCATTGTCAGTTACATCTAATTAAATATAATGACCTGCTTAGGTTTTTTACATGTGCACGCTCAAATTCAGGTGGAAAGAATAATGCGTAATTCTTGAGCGACTTCGTTAGTATTCTTGCATAGTCGGAAAAGATATGATAGTTGTAAATATGCACTTTCGGAAATGTGCGATTAGTCTCTGTGTATCTAATTATGTCGTAAGCCGTAATGTGTTTTTGATATAAGTTGCGGGTTTTATTCTTTTGTACAGTATCTGCGGAACTATTTTTTGCTGCGATAAATATCTATATGATATAGGTGTGTGTATATATATGTGTGTGTGTGTATATATATTACATATTTTTGTAAACAGGTATCTGCTCTTTCTGTCGAGATGTAAAAACACTCTGTGAGTCTTCATGTAAAGTGATTTTTAAAGGTATCCAGTCTAAATGAAAATTGAATTGGCTCAACATACTTCTCTAAAAATCTCAGGTGTTCAGTGTGATTAGAATACATTCAGCCTTTCTCTCTGTCTGTTTCTGGGTAGAGTACTTTAAATTCGCCTAAAAATTATGCGCGTTTTACAGTTAGGTGCAACAGCTCTGCTTATTGGTTCTCCATATTTCACGATACATTAGCGATAACAATATTTCCGTACACTTTAGTAAGTTTTCGGACCACAAGGCGACAACGAAACGCAATAAAAATCTCCCATACGGCAGACATGGTCAGCATCATGGGAATTAAATATCCATCTGTCCACATATTTCATTTCTGAAGTTAATGGAATATTTAAATCGTACAATATGACGGCATATTTATTAAATGCGTTGAAACTAGGTCTGCTCTTTATAAATAAAGAAGATGCAACAATGTGTCCCAGGAAAACTGTTTGTTACGACCAGTCACAGACACAGCCACTGCAACCATTACGTCAAAAAGGACTCGATCCTTTTCTTGTAGAATTCCTTAATTTATTTTCAAAAGAATTACCGAGCATAATGTTGCATAGAAGAGTGCAGGGAACATCTGACTTCAGTGAGCCGAACTATAGTTGGGTCATCGAAAGGATAGACATTTGTCTGTACAACAGCCCCCTCCACTCTGTGCATTCCACGCCATCACTAGTTGTCATTTGTGTTATGGTTCCTTTCTATGTATAGTCCTTGTGTCCTTCAATTTTTTGTTGGTGTTCATGACGGGGAGTTGTGAGGTGTAGGTAGGGTGCAAGGTAGGCGAAGAGTCTGAACGTCCGCAAGCCGTGTTCTTTCTTTTACTGCCCACAGCGTAATTTTGCTTCTTGGCTCATACGAAAATATGAAAATCGTAAGAGCGAGAACGTATCCATGATCAGAATGAATCATAGGACACACAATGCTGGGTACAGATAGCTGTTTACGCCGTCAAGAGCCTACAGAGTCGGTGAATTGACGACAGCTAAAGGCTAGTTTAACATCAGCATATGTAGCCTACAATAACGGTTTGAAACACTGCTGCCAGGTGCCGATCTTCTGCTGCTGCTGCTGCTGCTGCTGCTGCTGCTGCTGCTGCTGCTAGTTTCCCAACCGAGAGACAAGTGTATTATGTGTACTGTCATCACATCCCAAATGTAGGCCTAATATCTTGAAACCCATGACACGCTACTCGTATGCAGCCTGGTAGTCACATAATTACATACAATTTCGCTTCCTGCCTCACAGAGAATACACATTACGTTTCCATCACAACAGGTTCCTGCTGTTTTATTGGTGACATGTCGGTGCAATGTAAGGAGAGAGTGCAGAAATTATACAGCAAGTGGTAAATATGGCAACCATTGTGTTTTAAGGGGTGACATCCAAGAATCCCTAGATAATGGCTAAAATACTGAATGTTCAGGCACAGTTTCATGTGAAGCTGCAATATGTAGTTTTATTTGCTTATTTATTACTGCTTTACTGGGAGGCGCTTTCAATATCTGAATTTTTAAAGCGTCGAAGGATAAGGTAATTCGTAAATAACGAATTGGAGGGGATATGGGAGGAAACTGCCGTGGCCTAATTTGACGTCTTGTCCCGGCAGAGATCCTGTGATTATCTATTCAGCATCTCTGTGATCTGAGGTTTTCACGATGGCGAGTTTCAACTTAAAGTCTTAGTCATGGCGCCGTTACATAGGAGCCTGCTGTGTCCATATTTTCTTTTCTTCCTTATAGATAAACGCAGGAGCTCACTTCGAATCGCTGGTGCACATCTGCCATTAATACGTGACTCCACATCACAGAAGACTGTGTCTTTGATGTAAATTTATATATTTTATGTATTAATTTGCCTAGTGACTAACAGGTAAGTGGCCCTGCACACTGATCGGCCTAAGAGTTGGGACAGTCATTCGCTTCGTACTTTTTCCTGGCGACAGGGCCATAGCCTCTTCCAAAGCGGGTTATTCACAGAGTGGGATCTAGTCCGTCCTCTTTCAAACCCCAATGTCATATTTGTTCCTTAAGGTCACCCAGTAGCTGCTTATATCTCTTCGACTTCTACTCTTCCTTTCTATCCTTCCATAACATGTTTCAGAAGTCATTTCTCACACAAGATATGACCAATCCAATTGGCCTTCTTTTGTTTTACTTTATGTACGTTGTTCCCTTCTTCCTTCTTCATTTAACCCCTCTTCGCTGGCAATCGACAGACAAGGAGGAATGAAAGAGGGCTCAGATGTAGATGTAGCTGTAGCTTCACAGATATAATTTGGTTAACCGTGCAAAATTTAATAAGCATTTTTAAGCTCGGCTTCTCATAACGGAACACAAACATGTAACACTGTGTATTTAAGCAGCATTATAATGTTAATAACTTCACATTTGCCAAGAAGCGTTGTTAATGTGCTCAGTATGCGGTTAGCAGTATAATGCTTTCTAAAACTAGGTTGTGAAAGTCACTGGGGAACAAGATTTGCGTATTTAAAGTAGAATTTAAGTTATCCTTGTAAGCAATTAAGCACCACAACGTGAAATGAACATTGGGGTGTGTAGGTGAGTTCTGAGCTTCACGAACACGACCATTCATCCCCAAGGCATTAGCTCCCTTTTCCACAGGACTGGTCACTTCCACCGTCGCCTAACCCACAAGACAGTCTACGGATGCTGAAGTTAACGAGACGTGCAACCAAAGTAGAATGCGAATCGAATTTGCTTGGCATATAAGCGTAAGTTTTATGTGCTGCCATATTTTCATATGAAAACAAAGCATAGTGACAAGGGAAGAGCAACAAAGAAGTGTTCATCCTCTGCTAGTGCAGTGTACGCTAAACTAACCCAATTGTTTTGTCACCTTGATACAAAAAACGGTCAGTGCGAGTGCTGCAGTGTGTAATTTCATTTGCTACTTGTGACGTATCAGTTTTACTAAATATGTTTCTTTCTCTAAATTCGTTTCCTTCAATCACCTTTAAAAAACCATGTTAGTTATGACTTAATATGCTTCCAGCTTCAGACTCCTTTCTCGTTTTCCTCCAATCCTACGGGGCTGTTGCAGGAATTTCTTTAAAATTTACAATAAACGTAGCTATCAGTTTAAAAAAATCTCGTCATCCCTGGCCAAGGCACTCTATATCGGTAGAAAAGTAAAGTCACATTTATCTTTGACGACACTGAAAATTCGCACATATGATTTTTTGTCCTTCTTTGTCTTGTTCTTCGTTTTCCGTGGCGCCCAAAGGGGCTGTGAACCCACCCAGCCTCAATTCAGTAACTATTTGAAGCTCTATCCCCGGGAAAGGGCAGCAAATGCATGAAGGTTACCGTCCACCTTCAGGTAGTACCAAAGTTAAGAATGCATGGAGCTATGCTTTCACTCCCCCACATAGCTGCATGATGTTGCCACCGTCCATTTGGTGTCAGTGTCCTGGATGCCCTCTCTCTTTCTTACCGTGAGTTATTTTTTCTTCGATAAATATGTGATGGAAGTGTTTACTGCAGATAACGGAATGTACAGGTGTAGGAAATACGTACAGAAGGCGTTTCGTCTTTCGCACATTCCAGAAGGAAAGTAACAAACCGTTAGCACACTAACGGCGTAAATTACACCAGCGCATCTTCATAAAAAATTACAATAATTACAAGTGAAGAGAGAGAGAGAGAGGGAGAGAATGATATCCGGGACATTGGCGCCACATGGACGGTGGCAAGGCAACTTTAGATGTACATTTAACTTGTGCATTGGTTGTAGACCAACATTGTTCGCACTTCTGCTTCTGTCGTACGCAATAGGGTTTTTGTAGTGTTTGTTCCAAAGCATGGGCAAGAAGGAAGAAAGTCGCTTGTACTCTGAATGTCTTAACTAAACAGTTCTTAAAGATCAGACTTGAACGCTGAATTCCCCCTTGATTCATTTATTGGTCATTTATTTTTCACTTATTTTCAATTAAGGGGCATTGTTTTTGTAAATTCCAGTCGTTTAAGATTAGTTTATGTTCATCTTTCGCTCAGTCTTTGCAAAGGCGAAGAACTCTTCTTGGTTTGAATATCAGTGACCACCAACATAGAATTAGAACTGAAAATTTGTGTATCTTAAGATACTAAATACGCTTAGTGTATACAAACAAACAAACAAACGAATATGTGGGTCCCGAAATTAGGACGCTCACATCAGATATTATACATGCAAACCCACGTTACCCAACAGCCACAATATTTTATTAAGAGGATAGTTACAAAGTAATCGCTGTTACTTCAACTTCTTAATTCAATACTCATTTCAGAAATTACAGTCTTGTATTTTGAGTTGCTGAATACATATGAATAAACTACTTTTTTAATTAGCTCTTCATATATTTAATGTATATATATGTGTATATATATATTTATTTATTTTTACAAGTTCTATGTAAAATTAGCGAGCAACAATAAAGACGTAGAATGACAGTTGTTAAGTAAGCGGTTGTGAGTACCTTGCCTACCTACAACAACAGGCCTGTTTCTATTTATTTATTGGGGGCCCAGCTAGCCTTCACTGAAATGGCTATCGGAAGCTGTGTCCCATGTCACCGAGTAGCCAGGGCTTGAAGTGACTATTTACATTCATATATATTGACTAGGTTAGGGTTGCGTGGAGCCACACTTTCACGCATCCGTATGTCGGAGTGGCTTCTTACTCGTTAGAATGTGAGTTTTTGTCTCCTCGTGACACTGAATGCAAGTCTTCCTGTAACGTGGCGCCTTGTGGTCTGGTAGGTAATTCCTGATTTTATCCGGGGAAGATCATTTACTACCCTGAAGAGTATTATTACTGCTATTACTGACAGCATTTCGTCCTTATCTCTGAAGGGTTACTTGAAATTTTTTGAGCTTCGAATTTGAAACGGCACGTTTCTTATTTATTAAATACTTAATTGACTACTATTTTCGGAGTATAATACGTCAGTCTTAACTGGTTTACCGATTAATCGATCGATCAGTAATTTTAATGTACTGACAGCCCTAATTAGGACGCATAATGGCAAGTCATTCTCCACTTGCATTTATTTTCCTCAGTGAACAGCAGTCGGTAAGGAATGGACGTTGCTACAAAGCAAACGAGACTTCAATCATAACGATTCAATTTATACAGTCGGTCTATAAAATCCCTGCCTATTTCGTCTATGTGCAAATCACTTGCAAAATTTTCTTTCCAACACTTGTCATTTCCCTGTCGTTTTCCATTTAATATTTATGGTGCATTCATTTACAGCTCTTTTTGCAAAAAAAGTGCTATTCAATAAGTGTACAGATTCTTTGTGTTTAACACAAAATTGCCTACGCCTTTACTCTGAACATTGAAACAGCAGGTTTCTCCGAAACCTCGCTAAATGTTATCAGAACACGCGTCATCACATTCCAGAAGGTCATAACTTTAATTGCCTCATGTATATTTCTTTCTCGAATGTTTAAACTTTGGCACTTTTCCTTTGAATATGTGAGATTTAATATTGTGACAAAGTTATAAATTACAAAATAAGTTAGGCCATTATTTACATACTTAAATACTCTAAGAGCGTTAGTTGATGTTTAAGCACTAGCTAAGAACCCCTTTAATTGTCTCAGATTTTGTCGAGGCACTACGATTTATTCTTAAATTCCTTTGATCATTTTTGCCGTATTTCGAGCTGTGCTGCGCAATGAACTGACACGTGCACTGCTTCTGAGATACTTGAGGTTCTGTCAGCGGTGTTGATGAAGATTCAAGTCTTCTGGGGCATTATGCCATCTCGACTTTCCAAGTAGTTGGCGACGTTTCGGAGGTGATTAATTCCACTATATTTAGGGTTAAGCAGTCAAAGACGACAGCCATTTACCAGTCGACATGGCGTACACCCCCCTAGAAGACATGAATTTTTAAGTATGCAGCTGTTACTGCACGTAAGTCTGTAGTTTTTGAATCAGTAAGCTCTGCAACGACAGTCTTATTCTGTGGGACAGATGGCGACAGTGTGAGAGACTTCTACAGTGACTAAGACACCTTCAAATTCCTGTAACCTAATTCCCTTTCTAAAAACGTAAGCAGTAGCCTGAGATTGCCACGCTGTTTGTGTGTGTGTGTGTGTGTGTGTGTGTGTGTGTGTCTGTTGATTTGGGCTCACTCATTTAAAAGTTTGAAACATTTTACCGGCCTTCACAAACCTTGTGTGAAAGTTATGTTATTGGATGTAACACGAAGCCATACTTTTTATTTTCTAAATATAGTAACAATAACACGACTAACGCTCGAATTTGTGTGGCAGAAGTGCATATGTCATCTACGTTCAGGTGCTGAAATATATATACAGTCGGGCTCAGTTATAAAGTTACTAAGGTAATAATCTGCGTCGTTATAAACGCGTGATATTATAACAGGGGTGTATGATGTTATGGTTAACGGCGAGAAATTTGTTGTTGCGGTATAGACGAGATGTCGCATAAGCCTATGTTGTTATAACCGGGTTTGACTTGAATACATATATGCATGTATGTATATGTATTATGTATGTATGAATGTATGTATGGATGTATGCATGTATGTATACTCGCGCTCGTAAGAAAATTGTCGTCATCTTTCTCTGATGGAAATTATTTGTGAATCGCTGGAGCTTTCATGTGACAGTTGGCACATAGACCATAGCCACAACCCAGTATTATGCATAACTATACTTGTCAGCCAACAATTAGGGATATGTAACGGTGCGAACTTCTGAGCCTGATTCGGACAAATTTAACGTGTACCGATTCTGTACTTTCTCGAACATGCCGTGAAGCATATAGGGGTGATTGCATTACAGATCCACGCATTCTTAGCCTCGAAACGAGATGGAAGTGAGTGGTAATCTTCACGTCACGTTCGCTTTACCCCCGGGTAAAGCGTCTCCTTCTTACGTATTGAGTAAGGCCGGCCTCAGAACTTGGCTCGACTTTTTGGAAAAGACAGAAATCCCTTTCTCCTTTGTCAGTAATCATGATTTCCAACCTGTAGCCAAGTCAACATACCGCCTGCACTAACCCGGTGTCACAAAATAAAATCAAGTAACGTAACAATACTAATAGGAATTTTTTTATTTTGTACAATCACCAACCAATGCACAATCAATAGATAAATTATTATACCGCTCCTACATGTTTCGACACCATTGTGTCATCCTCAGGGAGCTCGTAGTTAGTACCTCGCTTAGTTACACAAGTATGTCAATGCAGTTGTTGGTAATGACACACTAGTGTCGAAACATGTAGGAGCGATATAATAATTTACTTATTGATTGTGCATTGGTTGGTCATTGTACAAAATAATGAAAGATGCACAGTACAGGCATTAAAGTAATACTAATAGGAGTTTAAATATGTTCAGTAAGCAGTCAGACTTTGAATCCTGCTCGCAGTGGCTTATTTGGGAATGCAGTAGATGTGATATCTGGATACTTCTGGTATTTTCTTCTCGTCACTATTTGTTGTATGTCCAGTAATGTTTTGTGAAACGATCAACTGTCTATCAAAAAAAGAGAAGTTTCAAGTCTGTTCTGGTTTCATTTCCAGTGTCATGAAAGTGTATCGTTTTGAAGAACTAATGGTGACATGTCGACGAGATTCGTGTGATACGTGTAAGATGGTTATATGGTGACACGTTTTGCTGCCGGCTATGCCATCACCTGCGTCATCACTAAAGGAAATAGCAGAATAAATGAGAGGCTTTAACAAGCAAGTTAAAGTAAGGACGTGCGACTGTTTTGGTGCTGCATAAGGACATGTTTCATGTCGGTACTTGTGGTGCTGCTGGCAATGGAGAGGTTCACCACTTATTGCATGCTGTACTGTAATAATATACGTGACTTATGTTTTATTCTCTATTGATTTCTTCTGTATATACTTCATGTTGCCTAAATTGCAATAGAGTTTATTGTCTCTTTAAACTTCACATAACAGAAGTATGTAATAATACAAACAGCCAACTACGTGCAACAATAATAATTTTATTAATAATTTCAATTAGCTCAACATGTTTCGGGCGATACTTGCGCCCATCCTTAGGAGCACTAGACTGTGTTTACAGCTTGTGGTATAAAGCATCGACGATGCTGCCTGCTGGTGAGTAGGATGAGGTGGAGTTCCACCTCATCCTACTCACCAGCAGGCAACATCGTCGGTGCATTATACTACAAGCTGTAAACACAGTCTAGTGCTCCTGAGGATGGGCGAAAGTAACGCCCGAAGCATGTTGAACTGATTGAAATTATTAATACAATTATTATTGTTGCATCTAGTTGGCTGTTTATAGTATTACATCAGTGATGCAAGGTCACATAAATATACAAATTAGTAAGAAGTATAGTTTGAATATGAAATTGGAAGGTTGACATTCATGGACAGAGAATTTTTTTGAAAGCCAAAAGATTATTTCTTTCATATCTAATTTTATACGATATTTCACAGCTAATCCTTTTCCTCATTTTATGCCCGGGCACTATTTTTCAACGAATTACTAGCTTGTGTGTGACACTGCCTACTTTGAAAACACAAGTATCTACAGAATTACACTTTTTAGTGATATAATATCTTTTCCGTATCTGAAATTTGCAATATAATATTAGGTGTTGAATTTCAGAGGAAACCATTCCAACAATTTTCGTGATCTAATTACAGTGGCAAGTAACTACAGCAGGATCTCTCCCTTTTGCGGCTTGAAGAGGATAGACGCAAGAAATGTGACAAGAAGGGTGGATGAAAGAGAAAATAATGAGAAAAGAAAGTCACTTAATTCTCGAGGATAGGGGATTAGTACCATCTTCTACTAAATAATATATAAAAATATCAGTCTTTAATTCACAGAGAACACAATCTCCATTACAAGTAAAACCGATTGATGTTCTTAAGGGACACAGTACATTTTTATTGTGAGATTCACATGAAACACACAAACCGATCTGTGGGGATTTGCAAAATTTTCGAACGTCAAAGACGTGACCGGCATACTTATGGTTATCATTGTGCTTGCAGGGGTTATTTTGCCAGCTTGTGTTTTTATGCATCGGAAATCGAAATAAATATGTAAGATTATTAATTAACTGGGGGACTGCGGTAGCACAGTGGTTAAGGTGCTGTGCTACAAATCGGAAGGTCGCTGGTTCGATCCCAGCTGGTGTCAGTGGATTTTTCATTGACATAAAATCCTTCCGATCGCACTATGGCCCTGGGGT